>ENA-OQED01000473-OQED01000473.1-human-gut-metagenome-genome-assembly--contig:-NODE-473-length-15658-cov-1.946945_pt1 | contig 15658 bp, 17 predicted proteins | sample MGYA00242790_ERZ504625 | MGnify/ENA primary metagenome ERZ504625 (study PRJEB26092, sample SAMD00036345) | human gut metagenome | host: Homo sapiens | study: EMG produced TPA metagenomics assembly of...
GGCAACGCTGCGGTCAGCGTTGCCTCAACCCTCAAACAAACTGCTAATGACTACCTGAACTGGTATGTCTGTGAATCTGAGATTCCAGTTGCGGACTTTGCAAAGGTCGAGTTTCTGGCTGAAGATGGCACCCACAAAGACGAGAAAGACATTCCCGGATTTGCTCTGACGGATATTGCCCCGGAGCTTTTTGAGTAAAATATCACTTATATGTACAGACCCCCCGCCAGCATTCGCTGGCGGGGGTCTACTATGCTTACAGTTCTACGCTGTTCTGCCTGTTCTTCTTCTGGCTCTTATCTGCGGTCTGCTCCTGCCCCCTCATAAGCCCAATGACCTGCTGCATCTTTCGGCACCGAAATAGTTCCATACTCGCCTGAAATCACGTTTCATCGCATAGAGCTGAGAGTTTTCAGCCTCCACCTCTTTCAGCCGCTGGCTTAGATGATGGGTAGCTTTCTTCTCGTCCTGATAGAAGTGCAGATACTTATCCCGCTCATCCTTGACCTCCCAGTACTTCCGATGGAGGGCAAAGAGTACCTTCACCAACTTCTGGATCAGCGGCACGGCTTTCTTTTCCCGGTAGCTCTTGGCCGTTTCAAAGGTGCCTGCCTCCGGCACCCATTCCTCCGGCCGCTGGGAATACTGTGCCGACAGACTTTCCAGCCCATCCATGATGGGAGCCAGCTTGTTCAGTTCCTTACTCTGCTTCTGGTAGGCTTTGTTTGCCTGCTGTGCCCGCTCTTCCGCTGCATCTGCCGCAGTCTGTACGGTTTCCAGCTGCTCCTGCATCTCAGCCAGATCCGCCTGACACTCCTGCTTGGCCGCTTCCAGTGCAGCCACCTCTTTGGTGCGCTCCTGCTTCTTGAGTCCAGCACTGACAGGTGTTCTTCGTGGGTGCCTTTCTGCTCCCACTCGATGCCATGCCGTTCCATGACTTTGGCAAGCTGCTCTTTCTCGGCGTTGATCCACTGGTTCAGCTCGGATTCCCGTTTGGAACCGCCCGCAAACCCCAGTGCCTTCAACGCCTGCTTCAGGGAAACCTTGGTATCCAGACCTTTGCCTTTCCAGCCGGACACATAGGGTACAAAGTCAATATGCAGGTGCGGCGTGGCCTCATCCATGTGGAGAAATGCCCCGAATACCCGCAAGGTCGGATTCCGTTCTTGGAAGCCCTGCATATACTCGTCCAGTAGTTCTTTTGCCAGTTTTCCGTTTTCGGTCAGAACGCCCATATCATCTTTGTTGCCGATCTGGACGATCAGCTCATGGAAAAGCTTTTCCTGCTTACCTGTCCGCAGGTGCTCATAGTAGTCGTTGATACAGCGGTCCTTGCGCTTCTGCTTGGCGTTGTAGCGGTTCACTGCCTCGTCAAAAAGTTCGTGGTACACCTTCTGAATCGGTTCATCCCGGTACACAACATTCAGGCTGCTGCGCTCCGGGTCTACGTTTTCAGCGGTGAAACTTCTCCGGTTATGGTTGAGGGAGCCGGGACCCCGCATTGCGGAAATGGTTCTTTTCAATCGCACGTCCTTTCTCTGTGGAAGTAACTGGTGCCGGACACGGCATAGGCTTTGTTACTTTCGTCGAAAGTAACGCAAAAGCACTTTCGACAGCCGTTCCGTCCATCAAAAGTACCCTTGCGCCCTGCCGGGGGCTATCCAATCAAATTATTCCGGTATTCTTGCCTGTACATATTCCAGATCTCCGCAATATGGTGTTCCCACCAGATACCATTCTCTTGCTGGATTCATCTCCATTCTTGTCCGTACCCACTTATCATCAACCAGTACCTCAAAACCTTCTCCACAGTGAAATCCCGTATCAATCCATAAGTCCGACGCTAATAACCCATATCTGTCATTGCTACTGTTATATCCTAATCTTCCCTGCTTCATCGAATCGTTCTCCCTTCTTCACAACTATCAAATTTACAGCCGTCTCACATTCCAGCCACAGTTTTCCGTCTGCACCTTACCAACTTTCTCCTTGTTTACTTCTCACAGGTGCGTGACACGCTCCTGTAAAGATAATCAATAAGAACTGTTACCATCGAAAGCTCTCTTGCATTCCTTTTCTGTCCAGATACTCCTGCCGGAACTTTTCCCGTTCTTCTTCTTCTGTTGGTGCAGTTTTGAATTTACTGTATACCTCACGATTTACCATTGCATCCAGCTTTTTCTCCAGACCTTTTCTTATATCATCTGCTTCCTGTTCCTGATCCAGTAAATGATATTTTATAATCTTTCCAAATAACTCCTCTGGAATCATAACGTTTTTCAAGCTCTCACCTTCTTACAATTTATGTAAGGACGCAACACTGCAATGTCTTTACAGATTGCAACCTTGCATTTTAATTCCGCATTTTCTATATACTCTGCAATGTTGCACCCTTAATTTATTCCGGCTTAACTTTATCTAAATCCCAATACCATGAATTACCGATTCGTCTTGCCTTAATTCCAAGTTCCTTTTTTGCATTTTCCAGTGTTCTTTTAGAAATATTCAAATCTTCTGCCATATCAAAGATTTCACTGCTTTGCACAGAAGTTGATGTTTCTGCCAGTTCCCTCAGCATCTTTTTTGCCTGTTCCAGTTTATTTGCCTTTGGAGCAATTCCACCAAGCACCTCATCTGCTGTGATTTCATAGTCACCTATCCACTCAAATCCGGTTTCTGTCAGGCGAAATGCTTTGGAATGTCCAAATGCAGCCAGATTATTTTTAATCTGAACCACTGCTCTTAAGTCCGGTTCTCCCTCTATTCTTCCTACCAGTAATACGCTTCTGGCTACTGCAAAAAAGTCAATCGAACCCATTCCTCTATATGCAGCTTTATTTCCACCAGCTTTATTCATATGTCCGATTAATAAAATTGCACATTTATACTTTTCTGCCAGCAAGCTCAATCTTTTTGTCATATCCCTTGCTTCATTTGCCCGGTTCATATCCATTGTTCCTCCAAGGTATGCCTGAATCGGATCTAAAATAAGCACTCTCGCACCAGTCCGTTTGATAGCAGTTTCCAGTCTCTCATCTATCATGGAAAGTGATTTTTCTGTTTCATCTATAACCATGATTCTTTCACAGACCGCTTCTGCCAGCTCCAGTCTGGGTTTTACCGTATCTGCCAGCCCATCTTCCGCTGTCTGATAAATAATATTTACTGGTTCTGTTACTTTCATATCGTTATCCAGACCTTCTCCTTTAGACAATCTCGCTGCAATATTTAATATCAGCGTAGTTTTTCCATCGCCCGGATCACCCTGAATGATCGTTAATTTCCCATAAGGGATATATGGATACCAGAGCCAGTCCACTGTCTGGGACTGGACATCTGACATCTTTATCATTTTCAATTCTGTTTTATTCTCATTTCTCTGTTCCATAAATTCCTCCATTTTCCCAACTGTTCTCGCCAATTCTCTGTTGTTCTCTGGAAGAATCCCTGCTATAATCAACTTGTCTAGGGTTGACATTTGTGGATTCGTCCCCATTTGTCACATTGCTCCGGTTGTTCGTACTTCCGGAGCTTTTTATATTTTCATCATCCAGCATATCTGCCACCACTTTCTGCTGATCTGGATATAAGTGCCCATAAGTATTCAATGTAATGCGAATGTCCGTATGTCCAAACCTTTCTTTAATCATCAATGGTTGCACTCCCTTATTAATCAGAAATGCCGCATGACTGTGACGAATGTCGTGTACTCTTATCTTTTTTACTCCGGTCTTTTGAACCACCTGTTTTAACTTATGCTGTACGCTTCATGAACCATTGGAAAAATCCGTTCATCTTCGGGCAACTCATACAGTCTGCTAATATAGTCCTGAATCTCTTTTTTCAGAAATTCCGGTATGGAAATCGTACGGTTCGATTCTTCTGTTTTGGGAGATGTAATCACGTCCTCTCCATGCATACGGTAGTAAGTTTTATTGATATGAAGTAGATTCCTTTCAAAATCAATGTCAGCAGGTGTAATGCTGAGTGCTTCGCCTTCTCTCGCTCCTGTCCAGAATAATAATTCAAACAGCACATAATATTTGCTTCCCGGTTCGATTCCGGTCATAAACTGCCGATATTCTTCAATTGTCCAAAACTTCATTTTCTTTTTTGAAGTCTTTCCCATACGTTTTACTTTGTCACAGGGATTATCTGCCAGATTGTAGATATTCTTCGCATGATTGAACAATGCCGTCATCTGATTCTGTATTGTTTTCAGATAATCATCTGAATATCCTTTTTCAATAATCGTATTCTGCCACTGGATAATCTCTGCTGGTGTGATACTGTTCATCGGTCTGTCCTTAAAATACGGTAACAGTTGAGCATTCATCGTATCTCTTTTGTTCTTGATACTCCTGTCCTTCAATGACTGAGACTTGTCTCGGAAGTAGACTTCTACAAACTCTCCCATTGTCATATCCATGTCTGCTTTCGCTGTTCTTTTATACTCCGCTTCAAAATTTAATGCTTCTTTCTTAGTGCGGAATCCTCTTTTTACTTTTCGCTTTTTGGCTCCTGTCCAGTCCTCATAATAAAATGAAACATACCAGGTTCCTCTTTCTTCATCTTTGTATGCTGCCATACTTTCTCACCCCCTTACATTGCAATCTGGGAATATCCATAAAATTTCTTTTCCCAGAATGCCCTCGGTATCTTGCCCGAAACGGTTACATATCCCTGATCTGCAAGCTCTTTGTTCAGTTTGCGAAGCAGTTTGTAAGCATATCCAAGTGAAATCCCCATGCTCTCTGCAACTTCTTCCGCTGTAATCATATAGTTCTGTCTCTGCATATCATTTCCTCCTTATCTATAATTATCATTTTCACTGATACTATATCATTTTAAATAATCATTGTCAATAATTTTTATCTGTATGAATGATATTTTTCTATATTGTTGATTTTTATCATTTGTGATATACTAATCATAGCTTTTAAGGAGGTGGATAATATGCAGGAATCATCTATTTCAGAAAAAATAAAAGAGCTGCGAACTGATCTGAAGATGAATCAGAAAAACTTTTCCGCAGCTATCGGTATACGTCAGTCAACTTTATCCAGTTATGAAAATGGTGTAGTTACTCCCTCCAATGATGTGTTATTGACTATTGCTCAGAAATTTCATGTCTCACTGGACTGGTTATTTGGATTATCTGAAAATAAAGTACAGATTTCTACTCTCAGCGATATTCTTTGGGTTTTACTGCAGATGAATGAATCCAATGAACTCCGGTATGAACTGGATATAAATAATAAACTTCCCGGTGATATAGAAACAGAAACACAGAAATGGTATGCCGGACTTCGCTTTTATGGAAATGATCCGGAACACTCTTTAAACGCAGATATGTGTAATTTTCTTGCTGATCTGCAGGAGAACAGAGAAAGCCTGGAATCTTATTTCACAGGCAAAGATATGTTTGATATGTGGAAAAAGCAGACGTTGGAATACTACACTTCCAAACCTGTCACCCATAAAGAAATTGAAGAACTGGATTTTGAGACACGAATCCGTAAACGAGATGAACTTTTAACACAGAAATTTTCCAATAACGAACAGAAATAGTATCATAACAGTATCACAGGCAGATATGCGAAAGTTTTCATTTTCTTCCCATACCTGCCTGTTTTTAATTTATTCGCTATTCTTTACAGCCTTATTTTAATCTTCTGTTCAACAGAAAAACCCCGGAAACCTTGCGGTTCCGGGGTATCTTACGTTTGGACACAACGTTATCTTGCGATAACAAATCTATATTCAGATTGTATTACTCGATGATTGTAGCAACACGTCCTGATCCTACAGTACGTCCACCTTCACGGATAGCGAAGGTAAGACCCTGATCCATAGCGATCGGGTGGATCAGTTCGATGGTCATCTCTACGTTATCGCCAGGCATGCACATCTCAGTTCCTTCCGGAAGAGTGATAACACCTGTTACGTCAGTTGTACGGAAGTAGAACTGCGGACGATAGTTGTTGAAGAATGGAGTATGACGGCCACCCTCGTCTTTTGTCAGAACGTATACCTGAGCGGTAAATTTGGTATGGCAGTGAACGGTACCTGGTTTAGCCAGAACCTGTCCTCTTTCGATCTCTGTTCTCTGAACACCACGAAGCAGAGCACCGATGTTATCACCAGCCTGAGCCTCATCCAGAAGTTTACGGAACATCTCGATACCAGTTACAACAGTTTTCTTGGTCTCTTCTTTCAGACCTGCGATTTCAACTTCCTCATTCAGATGAAGAACACCAGCCTCAACACGGCCAGTAGCAACAGTACCACGACCAGTGATGGTGAATACGTCCTCTACAGGCATGATGAAATCTTTATCAGTGTCACGCTGCGGATCCGGGATCCAGCTATCTACTGCATCCATAAGCTCCATGATTTTATCTCCCCATGGGCCAGCCGGATCTTCCAGAGCTTTCAGAGCAGAACCCTGGATGATCGGAGTGTCATCTCCCGGGAAGTCATACTCGTTCAGCAGCTCACGGATCTCCATGTCTACCAGCTCAAGCAGCTCTTCGTCGTCTACCATATCGCATTTGTTCATGAATACAACGATGTAAGGTACACCTACCTGACGGGACAGAAGGATGTGCTCTTTTGTCTGAGCCATAACACCGTCTGTAGCAGCTACTACAAGGATAGCTCCGTCCATCTGTGCAGCACCAGTGATCATGTTCTTTACATAGTCAGCATGGCCTGGGCAGTCAACGTGTGCATAGTGTCTTTTCTCTGTCTGATACTCAACGTGTGCAGTAGAGATTGTGATACCACGCTCTCTCTCTTCCGGAGCTTTATCGATATCTTCGAAGTTCTCAGCAGTGTTTCCTTCTACTCTGGTAGAAAGTACTTTTGTGATAGCTGCGGTCAGAGTTGTTTTACCATGGTCAACGTGGCCGATGGTACCAATGTTACAATGCGGTTTTGTTCTTTCAAATTTAGCTTTAGCCATTTTGAATATCCTCCTTAATTTAGTGCCATATGGCATATTAACAAATTGTTCGTTTGCTCGGCTACATTTGATTATATTTCAAATGTAGCACTTTTTCAAGCATTTTATAAATAATTAGTCATTTTTGCTGGATAAAATCTTCTCCTGTACAGACTTCGGTACTGGCTCGTATTTCTCGAAGAACATTGAGTAGTTACCACGTCCCTGTGTTCTGGAACGTAAGTCTGTAGAGTATCCAAACATTTCTGACAATGGAACGAATCCACGAACGATCTTTCCACCACCGAGGTCATCCATACCTTCGATACGTCCACGACGTGAGTTAATGTCTCCAATAACATCACCCATGTACTCTTCCGGCATAGTAACTTCAACTCTCATGATAGGCTCAAGAAGAACCGGAGATGCCTTCTTCATAGCGTCCTTAAATGCAAGAGAACCTGCAATATGGAAAGCCATTTCACTTGAATCGACTTCATGGTAAGAACCGTCATATACGTTAGCCTTAAGACCAACAACCGGGAATCCTCCAAGGATACCAGACTGCATAGCCTCTTCGATACCTTCACCTACAGCTGGGATGTATTCCTTCGGAATAGCTCCACCAACTACAGAAGATTCGAATTTGAATGTTTCCTCACCGTTAACATCCATTGGCTCGAATTTAACTTTACAGTGTCCGTACTGTCCACGTCCACCTGACTGTTTTGCATATTTGCTGTCGACATCAACTGGTTTTGTAAATGCTTCTTTGTAAGCAACCTGAGGAGCACCTACATTAGCTTCTACCTTGAACTCACGAAGAAGTCTGTCTACGATGATTTCAAGATGAAGTTCTCCCATTCCGGCGATGATTGTCTGTCCAGTCTCCTGATCAGTATGAGCACGGAATGTAGGGTCTTCTTCAGCCAGTTTTGCAAGAGATTCACCAAGTTTACCCTGGGAAGCTTTTGTCTTAGGCTCGATAGCAAGCTCGATAACTGGTTCTGGGAATTCCATTGATTCCAGAATTACAGGATGCTGCTCGTCACAGATTGTATCACCTGTTGTAGTGAATTTAAATCCGATAGCGGCTGCGATATCACCTGAATATACTTTATCAAGCTCTTCACGTTTGTTGGCATGCATCTGAAGGATACGTCCAACACGCTCTTTTTTATTCTTTGTAGCATTCAGTACATAAGAACCTGAGTTCATTGTACCAGAGTAAACTCTGAAGTATGCCAGTTTACCTACGAATGGGTCTGTCATAATCTTGAATGCAAGTGCTGAGAACGGCTCTTCATCTGAAGAATGTCTTACAACCTCATTACCATCCTCATCCACACCATCGATTGGCGGGATATCTGTTGGTGCAGGCATGTACTCAAGGATTGCATCAAGAAGTTTCTGTACACCTTTGTTTCTGTAAGCTGAACCACAGCAAACAGGAACTGCTGTACACTCGCATGTTGCTTTTCTGAGTGCTTTCTTCATATCTTCAACAGATGGTTCTTCACCTTCCAGATACTGCATCATCAGATCATCATCAAGATCGCAGATCTTCTCTACCATTTCTGTATGGTAAAGTTCTGCATCATCTGCCATATCTTCCGGGATATCTGTAACAGAAATGTCATCTCCCTTATCATCGTTGTAGATGTAAGCTTTCATTTCCATCAGGTCAATGATTCCCTTGAAGTCATCTTCTTTACCGATTGGTAACTGAAGACAAATAGCGTTCTTTCCAAGTCTGGTCTTAATCTGGTCTACTGCATTGTAGAAATCAGCACCCAGGATATCCATCTTATTGATGAATGCCATTCTTGGTACATTGTATGTGTCAGCCTGACGCCATACGTTTTCTGACTGAGGCTCAACACCACCCTTAGCACAGAAGACGCCGACAGCGCCGTCCAGTACACGGAGTGAACGCTCAACCTCTACAGTAAAGTCAACGTGTCCCGGAGTATCAATGATATTGATACGGTGCTCAAGAGCTCCCTTTTTAGGTTTTGTGAACTCTTCGAGTGTCCAGTGGCATGTTGTAGCCGCAGAAGTGATTGTGATACCTCTTTCCTGCTCCTGTTCCATCCAGTCCATGGTAGCAGTACCTTCGTGAGTATCTCCAATCTTATAGTTAACACCGGTATAGTACAGGATACGCTCGGTAAGAGTTGTCTTACCAGCATCGATATGCGCCATAATACCGATATTTCTTGTTCTCTCTAATGGATATTCTCTTCCAGCCAAGATTTTTTCCTCCTATAATTAGAAACGATAATGAGCAAATGCTTTGTTTGCTTCTGCCATCTTGTGCATGTCTTCTTTCTTCTTTACAGATGCGCCTGTATTGTTTGCTGCATCCAGGATTTCGTTAGCCAGTCTTTCTTCCATTGTTTTCTCTCCTCTAGCACGAGAGTATACTGTCAGCCAACGAAGTGCAAGAGTCTGTCTTCTCTCAGGTCTAACCTCGATCGGTACCTGGTAGTTAGCTCCTCCGATACGTCTAGCCTTTACCTCAAGTACTGGCATGATGTTATTCATAGCCTCTTCAAATACTTCGATAGCTGGCTTTTCGGCTTTTGCTTCAACTCTTTCAAACGCTCCGTATACGATTTTCTGTGCAACACCCTTCTTACCATCAAGCATAATGTTGTTGACAAGCTTGGTTACCACTTTATTGTTGTATACTGGATCCGCTAATACGTCTCTTTTCTGAGTATGTCCTTTACGTGGCACGGTCCTTCCCTCCTTAAACATCTTAATTTAATTCATCGGTACTCACATGTGTCTTTCTAATGATACTGTGTAGTGCATAGGGCATACATATATATACCTTGCAACTTACATAATCATAGTTCTGTTTGTGATTACATTTTTAATTGGTTTGAAATCTTATCTGTTGTCTATGCAATAGATTTATTTCTTAGCATCTTTTGGTCTCTTAGCACCGTATTTAGAACGAGCCTGTCTTCTCTTAGCAACACCTGCTGTATCAAGTGTTCCTCTTACGATATGATATCTTGTACCTGGAAGGTCTTTTACTCTTCCTCCACGGATCAGAACAACACTATGCTCCTGAAGGTTGTGTCCTTCTCCCGGGATATAGCTTGTTACTTCGATTCCGTTAGACAGACGTACTCTGGCGATCTTTCTAAGAGCTGAGTTAGGTTTCTTAGGTGTAGCAGTCTTAACAGCTGTACAAACACCTCTCTTCTGTGGTGCAGAAGTATTCGTACTTCTCTTCTTTAAAGAGTTGTATCCTTTCTGAAGTGCTGGTGCTGTAGACTTCTTTACAGATGTCTGACGTCCTTTTTTTACTAACTGGTTAAATGTTGGCATTTCTTTCACCTCCTACGATTATAATAAGTTGCTTATTCATCTTGTGAATAGTCGTACATCAAAACAAAACGTTCCCATGCACGCTTGTTTAGTTTATTACGAATCATGATTCTTGTCAAGGGATTTCCCTTGATTTTTCACGTTTTTTGCCACTTTTTTCTTTTCATTATATTTCGCGATCTGATGCTTTATCAGGCTAAACAGCACGATACCTGTCAGTATGCCTGCGCTGTCAATACAGACATCCCTGAACTGACAGCTGCGTCCGGGCACGAATAGTTGATGGAATTCATCTGTTGCTGCGTATGCCGTACCTGCACACCAGCATAATAATCTGTTCTTTTTTCCCCGATCTTCCGCAAAAGAGTACGCAGTCCCCAGCATCAACACACCAAGGACTGCGTATTCCGACGTATGCGCACATTTGCGTACCGGAAAATCTATCTTTTCCGCAAACTGTTCCTGCTTATCTTCCGGCCAGGATCTGTACTCCGGAATCACGATATTTCCAATCAACTTTCCGACGGAGTGGCTCATTACCGTCGATTCATCTGCTTTTTTTGCTGAAAATGAAAAAATCACCATCAGCCAGATCAGCATAAGAAACAGCCAGATGATTCCGGCCTTATTTCTCTTTCTCCTGTTTCCCGTCATATTCTTTCCTGTCTTTTTCTTCCTGTTCATTCACATGCTTTTGATATCATACCTGCGGTTATATCCCGGATATTACGCCTTAAGATCTGCAAACAGATCTTTCTGATATACACCGTCTGCAATCAGTTTTGCAAACGACTCTACTACAACCGGTTTGTCTTCTTTATAAGTTACGCCAAACCATTTGTCCTGTGTCTCCAGAAGTCTGACACTTACTTTTCCCTTTTTCAGAAGTTCATCAATATAGATCGGGAGCAAATATTCACCTTTCAGTTCTTTTGCTTCATCCCCTTTGATATTCTCAAAGAATTCTACAAATCCTTCCTCCAGAAGTCCTACAAACTCCGGTGTCAGTCCCCACATGTTCATCGATACATGTGCATTTACATCAATTCTATTTCCCTGAGATTCTGCTCCGTCTGATGTCTTTTTGATTTCATAAGTTTCTACGACATCTGTCAGATAATCATTCTCATCTACTGCACAAATTCCTCTTGTAACAGTTCCATTATCACTTAAAGTATTGCCGAGAATGAATCCGGCCATGCAAAGTTCTTTTGATTTTTCCGGTGTATAATTTTCCACAAGGAACTCATGAATCTTTACAAATGCTTCTTTTCCATAATAGTCATCTGCATTAATAACTACGAACGGCTCTTTGATAATATCTTTACATACCAGTACCGCCTGTCCTGTTCCCCACGGCTTGCTTCTCTTGGCCGGCTTTTCAATTCCTTTCGGAAGATCATCCAACTCCTGATATGCATAAGCAAATTCTATGTTCAGTTCATTACAAATTCCTTCAATTCTTTTTCCGATCGCATCATGAAATGCATCTCTGATATCCTTACGAATGATGAATACTACTTTATTAAATCCGGCCTCTATTGCATCATGAATGGAATAATCCATAATAATCTCCCCATTTGGGCCTACCGGTTCCAGTTGCTTAATTCCGCCGCCAAAACGCGAACCCATTCCTGCAGCCATGATGACTAATGCTGTTTTCATAATTCTCTTTCTCCTTTGTTTATTTGTCTTTTTTACAGTTAAAATCAGTATAGCACAAAAAAGAGGGATATACCATGACTGTTTATCCATGCCATATCCCACCCTGTTCATTTCTATTCTACTGTTACACTCTTTGCAAGGTTTCTCGGTTTATCTACATCCAGACCTTTTGCTACTGATACATAATATCCAAGTAACTGAAGCGGAATAACTGCAAGTGAGGTTGCAAAATGAGGGTCTGTCTTTGGAATGTATACAGAAAAATCTGCGTTTTCTTCAATATTATAATGTCCAAATGTTGTAAGTCCCATCAGATATGCGCCACGGCTCTTACACTCTACCATGTTGCTCAGTGTCTTTTCATATAATTCCGGCTGTGTCAGTACTCCGATAACCAGTGTACCCCCTTCAATCAGGGAAATCGTTCCGTGCTTCAATTCTCCTGCTGCATATGCCTCCGAATGAATATAGCTGATTTCTTTCATCTTAAGGCTTCCCTCAAGGGAAATCGCATAATCAATTCCACGACCGATAAAGAAAATGTCTTTCGCATTCACCTGTTTGGATGCAAACCACTGAAGTCTCTCTTTATCCTCGATAATTCTTTGAATTTTCTCCGGAATGCTCTGAAGTTCTTCAATATATCCGGCATACTGTTCTTCTGTAATCTGTCCTCTGATCTTTGCAAACTGAATTGCAAGTGTATAAGCTGCGATCAACTGTGTGCTGTATGCTTTTGTTGTCGCAACTGCAATCTCCGGTCCTGCCAGTGTATAGTATACATTGTCTGCCTCTCTGGCAATAGAAGAACCGATTACATTCACGATACCAAGTGTCTTTACTCCCTGTTTCTTTGATTCTCTAAGTGCTGCCAGACTGTCTGCGGTCTCTCCTGACTGGCTGATAATGACTACCAGTCCTTTCGGATCAAGAATCGGATTACGATAGCGGAATTCTGATGCAAGTTCTACACGTACCGGAATTCTTGCCAGATCTTCCATGACATACTGTGCTGCCACTCCGACATGATATGCCGATCCACATGCCACGATATAAATCTGGCTGATCTCTTTGATCTCTTCTTCCGAAGTCCGACCTCTGAAAGATCAATCATTCCGTCTTTTATAACAGAATTCAGTGTATCTGAAACTGCCTTTGGCTGCTCATGTATTTCCTTGATCATGAAATGTTCATATCCTGATTTTTCTGCTGCCTCTGCGTCCCATTCAACCGTCTTTAATTCTTTTTCAATCTCTTCTCCATCCAGGTTATAGAATGTAATCTCACCTTTACGGACACGTGCCATCTCCTGGTTACCGATATAGTATACATCTCTCGTATATTTCAGAATTGCAGGAACATCGGAACCAATATAGGATTCTCCGTTCGCAACTCCAAGGATCATCGGACTGTCCTTTCTTGCTACATAGATTTCTTCCGGATAATCCCTGAACATAATTGCCAGTGCGTAGGAGCCTCTGATCCGTACCAGCGCATGATTGATCGCATCTACCGGAGTCCCCTCATATTTTTTATAATAATAATCGATCAGTTTTACTGCTACTTCCGTGTCTGTCTCAGAATAGAATGTATACCCTTTACGGACAAGTTTATCCTTTAATTCCTGATAGTTTTCAATAATACCATTATGAACAGCCACAACATTTCCATCATCACTTGCATGAGGATGTGCATTATTCTCAGATGGTTCTCCATGTGTTGCCCATCTTGTATGACCGATACCGCAGGTTCCTTTTACGGATTCACCATCATTCGTCTTCTCAGCCAGAACTTTCAGTCTGCCTTTTGCCTTAATGATCTCTGCATCTGCACTGCCGTCACGTACAGCAATTCCTGCCGAGTCGTAACCACGATATTCCAGTTTTGACAAACCATCCAACAGGATCGGTGCTGCCTGGTGTTCACCTGTAAATCCTACAATTCCACACATAATTCGATTTTTCTCCCTGTATTATTCTTAATATAATCTATTCCATTTCTGGTATTTATGTATCTTATCTCTGCCTCAGGTCCGCTGCTTTAGCCGATCACATATCCTTTTTTCTTAACTACATCTACAACCTGATCTACATATTTTTTACAGATCTCTTCTGTCTCTGCTTCTACCATAACTCTGAGAAGTGGTTCTGTTCCGGATTCACGCACGAGGATGCGTCCGGTATCTCCAAGGGCTTCTGTTACTGCCCGTACCGCGCTCTGTACATCCGCATCGTCCTGCGCTGCTTTCTTATCTGTCACACGTACATTCTCCAGAACCTGTGGATAAATATGAAGCCCTTCCATGAGTTCACTCATTTTCTTCTTTCTTGCCATCATAACTTCCATCATCTTAAGACTGGTAAGGATACCGTCTCCTGTGGAAGCATATTTTGAGAAAATAATATGACCGGACTGTTCCCCTCCGAGAATGCATCCATTGTTTGTCATATATTCGTATACATATTTGTCTCCGACTGCAGTCTTTGCATAATCAATCCCTGCCTCATCGAATGCTTTGTATAATCCAAAATTAGACATAACTGTTGTAACAACCGTATTGTTTTCCAGTTTGCCACGTTCTTTCATATATTTTCCATAAATATAAAGAATCGCATCTCCATCTATCAGATTCCCTTTTTCATCTACACAGAGACATCTGTCAGCATCTCCGTCATATGCAAATCCAACATCCAGACCATTCTCGGCAACAAATTTCTGCAGGCCGCCGATGTGCGTAGATCCTGCATTGTTATTGATATTCGTTCCGTCCGGCTCTGCATTGATCACATATGTCTTGGCTCCAAGTGCATCAAATACAGACTTTGCCAGATTCCATGAACTTCCGTTCGCACAATCCAGTCCGACTTTCACACCCTTGAAAGAATACAGTCCAAGTGAAATCAGATATCCGATGTAACGATTTCTTCCTGATACATAGTCTACCGTACGTCCGATCTTAGATGTATGTGCAAATGGAATCTCCTCATACTTTTCCCCAAATACTTCCAGTTTGCCATCCAGATAGTCTTCTACCAGTGCGATCGTTCCCTCATCCATCTTCTCGCCATTACCGTTGATCAGTTTGATTCCGTTGTCATAATACGGATTATGACTTGCAGAGATCATGATCCCGCAATCAAATTCATCCGTTCTTGCCACATAAGCAACAGATGGTGTTGTTGTAACATGAAGCAGGTAAGCATCTGCTCCCGATGCAACAAGTCCACCTACCAATGTATATTCGAACATGTAGCTGGAACGTCTCGTATCCTTTCCAATTACAATACGTGCCGGTGTATCATCACCATTCTGACGTTTTATTTCTCCATAGTACCATCCGAGAAATCTTCCGATCTTGTACGCATGATCTGCTGTTAAGTTATTATTGCTTCGCCACGGAAACCATCTGTTCCGAAATATCTTCCCATATCTATTCTCCTAAAATAATATATCGTCTATCTTTCACAAAGCAACTGCCCCCATTATAGTTGGTATTAGACTCAAGTTCAAGCAAAAATGGCAAAAAAGTATGCATATGTGCAAAGACAATTGCTTCTATGCATACTTTTTTCATTATTACCCGGTTATAATTCCGAGTTCCTTTTCACAGAGTTCTAACGCTGATGCTATGACAGCATCCATATCATAATATTTATATTCCCCTAGACGGCCTCCGAAGATCACGTTCTCTTCTTTTTCCGC
>ENA-OQED01000474-OQED01000474.1-human-gut-metagenome-genome-assembly--contig:-NODE-474-length-15649-cov-1.071769_pt1 | contig 15649 bp, 18 predicted proteins | sample MGYA00242790_ERZ504625 | MGnify/ENA primary metagenome ERZ504625 (study PRJEB26092, sample SAMD00036345) | human gut metagenome | host: Homo sapiens | study: EMG produced TPA metagenomics assembly of...
CTGTGGTAAACTTTTTTGCAAGTCTCTTCGGTGTAAAATATCTGCCAGCTATGATCATCAGTGCACTGGTCATCGTTGGATACACCACACTGGGAGGATTCCTGGCAGCATCTACCACGGACTTTATCCAGAGTATCATCATGTCCATCGCTCTTGTGATCGTATTTGTATTCGGGATCAGCACAGCAGGTGGTATTGAAGCAGTTGCAGACCATGCAAGATCACTGCCCGGATATCTGACTATGTTTACTACATATGATCCAACAACCGGAACAGAACAGGCATATCCACTGCTTAATATCATTTCCATGCTTGCATGGGGACTTGGATATTTCGGAATGCCGCATATTCTTCTTCGTTTCATGGCGATCGAAGACGAAGAGAAGCTTACACTTTCCAGAAGAGTAGCAACTACATGGGTAGTGATCTCACTGGCAGTAGCAGTACTGATCGGTGTGGTAGGACTTGGAATGACAGCAGCAGGAGAGTTTGACCTTCTGGAAGGCTCCGCATCTGAGACAATTATCGTTCAGATCGCAGATCTTCTCAGTAAACATGGTGTAATTGCAGCAATCCTTGCAGGACTCATCCTTGCAGGAATCCTGGCATCCACCATGTCAACTGCAGATTCTCAGCTCCTGGCAGCATCCTCAGCAGTTTCTTCCGACCTTCTCGGAAGTATCCTGAAGGATAAAGAAACAAAAAAAGAAAGCATGGTAGCCGATAAGATCACGCTTCTTCTCATCGCAGTAGTAGCCATGTTTATTGCCCGCGACCCGAACAGCTCTGTGTTTACTATCGTATCCTTTGCCTGGCAGGCTTCGGAGCCGTATTCGGCCCGGTGGTACTTCTGGCATTATTCTGGAGACGTTCCAACTGGCAGGGAGCCCTGGCAGGAATGATCTGCGGCGGTTCCATGGTATTTATCTGGAAATACGGAATCAGCACGCTCGGCGGCGCCTGGGGAATCTATGAACTTCTTCCCGCATTCCTGTTGGCCATTGCAGCAAACATCATTGTCAGCCTCATTACCAAGGCACCATCAAGGAGATCACCGACGAATTCGACCTGGTAAACCAGAAATAAAATATTTTTCGATAATAGTCAATAATTCACACTGATACAAAACAAGCCCGATACAGATTGTAGTAAAGATATCTGTATCGGGCTTGTTATCTTTTATTATTTAATAAATAAAGTCACACCGCCAAAGTTTTTCCCTCAAGCTTTTTTAACAACTGCTCCATTGTTAAATTCAACACCGGATGCCGAAGATACGGTGCGATCTCCACCATAGGCTTCAAAACAAAATCCCTGTTTTCCATATCAATATGAGGCACATGTAGTTCCACTGTATCAATGATCTCATTATCGTAAAACAGAATATCCAGATCCAGTGTCCTTGGTCCCCAGTGATGATCCTTTTCCGGTCCGCAGCCTGTTCCAGCACATGCAACCTGTCAAGAAGCTCCTCCGGAGAAAGCAGCGTCCGGACTCTTAAGGCTCCGTTGAGAAACTCATCCTGCTCCACATCCCCGTAAGGCTCCGTTACAAGATACTCGGAAACCTTTTCAACAACAATCTCTTTCATATCCCGAAGACCCTGGATCGCATTGTCCAGGTATTTCTTCTTATCCCCCATATTGGAACCAAAAGCAATATAAGCCGTATGCCAGCCTCGAGTAATTTCCACAGCAACGGTTTTCAGCGGAAGGCCTACCGGAGCCCAGGGCTTTTCAATACGGAGGGTGATCTTTTTAAGAAGAGGGAGAGAAAGCAACAGCGTCTCTGCCAGATTCTCCACAGCAGCCTCCAGAAGTTTATAAGTATTTTTCTGAAGAAAATCGGTGATCATATGACTGACTTCTCCATAATTGATGGAAGCAGAAAGATCATCTGTCAGCCCTGCCGGACGTGTTTCTGTATACATAACAGCAGAAACAACAAATTTCTGTCCGAGAGCTGTTTCTTCCGGAAACACACCATGGTTTGCAAAAATCTCAAGATCTCTGATTTCGATTTTATCCATCAGTTCCTCCTAACGTCCCAGAATAGCTTCTGTCATCTGGATGACGCGTTTATTTTCTTTGATGTCATGAACACGGACAAATGCACAACCCCTTCATAACACCGATCACCGATGTGGCAAGAGTTCCCTCTACACGCTGATCTACAGGAAGATCAAGGGCAAGTCCGATCATGGATTTTCTGGAGGTACCAAGAAGTACCGGATATCCCAGCTTCCGGAAAAGCTCCAGATTATCCATGGTCATCAGGTTCATCTCATAGGTTTTACCAAATCCGACACCAGGATCAAGGATGATCTTATCATCGGCAATACCGGCACGTTTGGCAATATTGACACATTCCTGGGTTTCTGCCAGCATATCCACAATAAAATTATTGTATTCAGTATTATCTTTGTTATGCATCAGACAGCAGGGAGCCTGATATCTGGCAATGACAGGAGCCATTTCAGGATCATATTTCAGTCCCCAGATGTCATTGATAAGATCTGCTCCGTGTTTCAGGGCTTCTTCCGCAACACATCCCTTATAGGTATCTACAGAGATGGGGATATCAAAACGCCCTTTTACTGCTTCGATAACAGGAAGAATACGCTCGATCTCCTCCTGTGCGCCAACCGGTGTATGCCCCGGACGTGTGGATTCCCCACCGATATCAAGAATATCAGCACCTTCGGCGATCATAGCTTCTGTATGTTTCAGGGCATGATCCATATCGTTCCATTTTCCGCCATCTGAGAAAGAATCCGGTGTAACATTTAGGATACCCATAATATATGTTTTGTTTTTTACATCAAACTCACGATTTCCGATTTTCATGGAAAAACCTCCTAATATTGGATCGTCATATTTTTTTAGCAGGAGACCAGTAACATTCCGGCTCTGCTTTACAGGAAAAACAGTTTCTGGAGCTTTTGTCCGCAGTATAGAGCAGTTTTCCAAGAACTGTCGGATCCGTCTGAGCTCTGTGACCACGTATTGCCGCAATGATCGCTTCCATTTCTTCCATAGAAAATCCAAGCTCGTTTAAGATCTGTCCTGCGATAGCAGCACCGGCCTCATCATGAGGAGTGCCATCTTCATACTGTCTGGCCCGTCCGATATCGTGAAGAAGGCAGTACAGTAGATCAGTTCCTTTGAAACAGGAGCATTTTCCTCAAGTGCCCGGATATAGGCAAGGCGTGCCACATCCAAAAAATGCTCCGGTGTATGTCTGCAGAATTCACGGTCAGTCTCCAGAAGCTGAAGCTTATTAAGCTCATTCTGATAGAGCGGATGATTCCAGATCTGATTCACTCTGTCCATCAGTCCTTGACCATAGCAAGGAACTGTTTCTGAAGCTCCATATTTTCTTTAAATTCACCTCTGGTAACAGTCGTAACCGTTTTGCTTCCCGGCTTTTTGATCCCACGCATGGTCATGCAGGTATGCTCCGCTTCCAGCATAACCATGATTCCCTTAGGAGCGAGAACACGTTCCAGCGCATCTGCGATCTGCACAGTCAGACGTTCCTGGATCTGCGGTCTTCTTGCATACACATCAACGGTACGGGCCAGCTTGCTTAAGCCGGTAACCTTGCCATTTGGGATATATGCGATATGAGCTTTACCGTAAAAAGGCATAAGATGATGTTCGCACATGGAATAAAAGGTAATATCCTTTTCCAGAACCATTTCATTGTTCTCTACATGAAACTGTTTCTGAAGATGTTCATCCGCTTCATTATCAAGTCCGCCATAAATTTCCTCGCACATGCGGGCGATACGTTCCGGAGTTCCCTGCAGTCCCTCTCTGTTTACATCCTCGCCGATTCCCTCGAGAAGAAGCTTGATCGCCTCTTCAACTTTTGCTTTGTCTACCATAAATAACAACCTCCATTTGTTAAAAAAATCACGTTTTTCGGAGACTGTCTCTTTTATTTTTGCGCATAAAAAAGATATCTCCAATTGTAATAGAACGTATGTCGAAAAAGCCCTACACAATATGAGATATTCTCTTATATTGCTGCAACGGGTGCGGATTTCATACCGTAAGACGTACTTTTCGTTCTGGCGACAACTCCCCATTCGCCAAACACTTGACGCATAAAATCCTATTTTGCATATCATTCATTTCACGGACAAGTATACCATATACTGATATAAGAAGAAAGGGAAAATGATAAAAAAATATCACAAAAATAGGGAATATGTTCTATGAATTATGCGATAGAATCTATGGATATGTCAGATTTTTGCAGATATATTCCGACAAATATAAAAAGAATTACAAAGTAGAAAATCCCGGAACAGAAAACTGCTGTTCCGGGATCACAAAGCTGTTAATGACGTATCATTTTCATCAGATTCACAATTCTGTCAAGCTTAGCTGTCTCTGCCGGACTTTTCCCCATTTTCAGAACTTCTATGATAGTGGAGATCTCATCAGAGCTGAAATTTAAGCCCGCATTTTTTCCTTTAGAAGCTGCGCCCATGATAAAAGGCAGAAGTTCGGACGGATTTTTCCCCAATCCCTGATCTGCCAGTCCCTGAAGCATGGAAAGCTTCTGAGGGTCCATTCCGGAAAGCCGGGGATTATTTTTCCAGTCATCACTCATGGATTCTCACCTCCTGACGAATCTTCATTCATGATCTGAAGCATCTGGATCGTAGCCATAAGACTGGTGATATGATCGATCTGACGGCGATTTTCTCCGCCACAGCACTTACGGATATCCTGCAGCATTTCCAGAGGATCGGTGCCGGAAAAACCGGTAGCCTGCAGATCGGCTGTTCTACGGCTGCTTTGAAAAAGCGACATGGTATTCCGAAGTTCCCGGACTTTCGTATACACAGATAAAAACCGCTGCCCGGAAGAAGGAAGGTACGGGATCATAGCCTTCAGCATCTGATCCTGGTCACTTTCCACCATTTCATCCAGAGCAGTACGTGCGATAGGCTCCTGTTCCATAAAAAAATCCTTTTTCCTGAAATCTATGAATTTGCAGAAAGAAATATGACAGAAACCTTCTCTGGTCATATTATATATAGAAGAAATTTTTCAAAGGAATGTGATTATGGAATCTGAAAAAAAACAGGAACTTGTCATTGATGGAAATTCTTTTTATGAAATAGATCTGAAATGTCTGAAAGAGAAAAAACAGAAACAGGAGGAAGCAGAAAAACGGCAGCAGAAAAGGCAGAGGAAATAACCTCTGCCTTTTCAAAAGATCAGCAGCAATTGTTGCAGCCGCATCCATTTCCGCACAAAAGCAGAAGAAGGATGATGATCCAACAGCTGTCGTTGCAGCCGTTGTTATTACAGCCACAGCCACTGTTGTTTCCACAGCAACACATCAGACAGATGATCCAAAGGATACAGGAGCAGCTGTTTCCACCGTTTCCAAACAGGGAATTTCCGCAGCCATTATTACAGCCACAGTTATTGTTACATCCACATCCTGTGCTGCATCCGGAATCACAACCACATCCGCAATCACATCCACAATTGGTAGCCGCTAAGTCACTCATCGATAAGTCCTCCAGCAAATTTTATTTACACTTCATCATATGGCAGGAGTCCGTCCACAGTTACAAAAAAGTTGACAGTGTTTATTCATTACGATATAATAAACGAAATGTAACATTTTTGTAATTTTTGAGACAAACTAGCTTTTATATCTAAAACAGGAAATGGGGAAAATTATGAAGAGTTTCAGAACCAAAAAATGGCTGAAGGGTCTGATGCTTGCCATGCTGCTGATCGTGGGAAGCACAGTCTTTTCTGCTTCTGCAAAAGAGGTACAGGCTGCCACTGCAGGCTTTAAAACTATCGATGGAAAAACATACTACATAAAAAGTGATGGGAGCAAGCAAAAAGGCTGGCTGACCCTGGGCGGATACAAGTACTACTTTAACACAAAGACTGGAGTACAGGTAAAGGGCTGGATGAAGGTCAATGGCAAATATACTTACTATTTTACAAAAGGCAAGGGGGTTATGGCAACCGGCTGGATGACAGATTCCAAAGGCCATAAACGCTATTTCAACCCCAAAACAGGTAAGCTTACCACAGGCTGGGTAAACTGCAGCAAGGGAAGGAAACGTTATTTCACAAAAGGCGGAGGCATTATGGCAACCGGCTGGCTCACCAACAGCAAAGGGCAGAAACGTTATTTTTACAAAACTTCCGGTTATATGGCAACCAAATGGGTAAAAAACAAATCCAAAAATATCAGCTACTATTTTGCCACCAGTACCGGTTATATGTATACTGGTCTGAAGACGATCGATCAGAAGAACTATTATTTTAAATCCAACGGTGTCATGGCAGTAAGTACCTCCGTGACAGTGAATGGAATTACATACTCCATCGCAGCAAACGGAGTGGCCACTGCGAAGACTACCAAACCTAATGTAAATGTCGGAAACGGAAATGTTGAAATTTATGATACCAGAAACAGCAGATATTACACCATGGTCAAGGAATATAAGAGTCATCCCGGAATTGCAAACGGAAAGACCTCAGATGAAGCACTTCTGGCCGCGCTTTGCGAATCAGAAGCAGGCGATCAGGGCAAGATCGGAATGGAAGCAGTAGCACTTTGTGTTCTGAATCGTACGATCAAATCAGACAAGGAATTTCCATCTACGATACGAGGTGTGATCTATGAGAATATCGGAAGCAGCACAACCCCACAGTATTCTGTAGTGCGGAACGGGGCCCTTCTCAAACGTCTCAATGGTCAGTTTGAAAACCGTACTCTTGCTTATCAGGCTGCAAGAGAAGCAATGACTATTTTCAATAAACATGTCACTTCCGGCAAAGCCAGAACACTCAGAGGATTTAAACAGAAAGATTTTAATTATATGTATTTCATGATGACCAGCTATTTCTGGAACCAGAATCTGAATTTCAGCAAAGTGAAATATGAAACTTATAAAGGCCATACATTTTTTGTAGACTGGGTATAAGCAACATAGTCTCCGGCAGTAAACTTTGAACAAACAGGCGTATGGACATAAAATTGAAAATTTAAGGAGAAGCAAATATGCAGGTAAAAATCTATACGGATGGTGCAGCCCGGGGAAATCCGGATGGACCGGGAGGCTACGGAGCAGTTCTTCAGTACATCGATACCAAAGGCCAGTTACATGAACGTGAACTGTCCAGAGGCTACAAAAAAACCACAAACAACCGGATGGAACTGATGGCAGCCATCGTAGCACTGGAAACACTGAACCGCCCCTGCCAGGTGGATCTGTATTCCGATTCCAAATATCTGGTAGATGCTTTTAATCAGCACTGGATCGATTCCTGGCTAAAGAAAAACTGGAAACGTGGAAAAAACGAAGATGTGAAGAACGTAGATCTCTGGAAACGCCTTTTAAAGGCCAAGGAGCAGCATCAGGTAAGCTTCCACTGGGTTAAGGGACATGCAGATAATCCGTTAAATGAACGGTGTGATCAGCTTGCCACATCAGCGGCAGACGGCAATGACCTTTACGTAGATGAAGGAATAAATGGCTTACAGAAATAAAAGTTCCACTTATCACTCACAGAAAACCCGAAACATACCGCGCGAATTTATGCGATCAGCGTAAATTCTGTGCATCGCGAAGCGTGTTACTGAGAACAGAGTAAAAAAGTAATATTCTGCCACTTTAAGTTGTCAAAGCAATATTAAAATTTCTTGACAAACAAAAAAGCAGTTTGTATACTTCATATAGTATAGTAAAAGGCTTGGAAGGGAAAAAGTAGCTTGAGGAAAACCCCACAGAGAGCAGCCGGCAGGTGAGAGGCGCAGGGTAGAACTTTTGTGAATACATCCCGGAGCTGCGCACCGAATCGGGACTTGATACTGTAAATTATAAACTTTATAATAATAACGTATTATAGATAGGCTGCGACGGAATGGCACCCGTTATTGTGCTGAAGTGTTTTATATCTTGATATATATGGATATAACGGGATGTAGATTCACTTTATGAGGCAGGAAATGCGAGTTTTCTGTAAATTTAGGTGGTAACGCGGGACCCGGTTCTCGTCCTAAACGGACAGGAACCGGGCATTTTTATATGACTATACAGGAGGAAAGAACAATGACAGTTTGGGAAGAACTGAAAGCACGTGGCCTGATCGCACAGGTTACAGACGAAGACGAGATCAAAGAGATGGTAAATAACGGAAAAGCCACATTCTATATTGGCTTTGACCCTACAGCAGACAGCCTTCATGTAGGTCACTTCATGGCTCTTTGCCTGATGAAGAGACTGCAGATGGCAGGAAACCGTCCGATCGCCCTTCTCGGCGGCGGAACAGGAATGATCGGTGACCCGTCCGGAAGGACCGATATGCGTCAGATGCTGACAAAAAGAAACCATCCAGCACAATATTGACTGCTTCAAGCAGCAGATGAGCCGTTTCATCGATTTCTCTGATGGAAAAGCTCTTATGGTAAACAATGCTGACTGGCTTATGAACCTTAACTATGTAGAGCTTCTCCGTGAGGTAGGTGCTCACTTTTCCGTAAACCGTATGCTGACAGCAGAGTGCTACAAACAGCGTATGGAGCGAGGCTTAAGCTTCCTGGAATTTAACTACATGATCATGCAGAGCTACGACTTCTACATGCTGTACCAGAAATACGGCTGCAACATGCAGTTCGGTGGCGATGACCAGTGGAGCAACATGCTTGGCGGTACCGAGCTGATCCGCCGTAAGCTTGGCAAAGATGCCTATGCCATGACCATCACACTGCTTCTCAATTCTGAGGGCAAAAAGATGGGAAAAACACAGTCCGGAGCTGTATGGCTTGATCCGAATAAGACATCCCCGTTCGATTTCTACCAGTACTGGAGAAATGTAGACGATGCTGACGTTATCAAATGTATGCGTCTTCTTACTTTCCTTCCTCTTGAGGAGATCGACGAGATGGCCAAATGGGAAGGTAGCGAGCTGAACAAAGCCAAGGAGATCCTTGCATACCAGCTGACAGAGCTTGTACACGGTGAGGAGGAAGCCAAGAAAGCACAGGAGGGTGCCCGCGCACTGTTCTCAGGTGCAGATACTTCTCATATGCCTACAACAGAGCTTTCAGAGGAAGATTTTGACGAGGAAGGAAAAATCGACCTGATCACACTTCTTGTAAAAGCAGAGCTGGTACCAAGCCGTTCCGAGGGGCGCCGTGCGATCCAGCAGGGTGGTGTATCCATCGATGGTGAGAAGCTCACCGATATTTACCATACGGTTGAGAAGGATGCTTTTGCAGGGGACGGGATCGTTCTGAAACGAGGCAAGAAAAAATTCAAAAAAATCTGTGTAAAATAATTTCCCATATCTGTGACATTTCCTGGATAAAGCTACGGCATTCCGGAAATGCTGACAGGTAGGGTTGACACAAGGAGGATAACAACATGAAAAAGTACGGAGTGAACGAACTTCGTAAGATGTTCCTTGACTTTATGGAGAGCAAGGGCCATCTTGTAATGAAAAGCTTTTCCCTGGTTCCTCAGGGAGATAAGAGTCTTCTGCTGATCAATGCAGGTATGGCTCCGCTGAAACCATATTTTACAGGTGCTGAGAAGCCGCCAAGAACAAGAGTGACAACCTGCCAGAAATGTATCCGTACCGGAGATATCGAAAATGTAGGTAAAACCGCACGTCACGGTACTTTCTTTGAAATGCTTGGTAATTTCTCTTTTGGTGATTACTTCAAGAAAGAAGCCATCCACTGGTCCTGGGAGTTTCTTACTGAGGTTGTAGGGCTTGATGCAGACCGTCTCTACCCATCCATTTACCTGGATGATGATGAAGCCTTCAATATCTGGAACAAAGAAGTAGGGATTCCGTCTGAACGTATTTTCCGTTTCGGAAAAGAGGATAACTTCTGGGAGCATGGCGCAGGTCCATGCGGTCCATGCTCTGAGATCTACTATGACCGTGGCGAAAAATACGGCTGTGGTAAACCCGGATGTACGGTAGGCTGCGACTGCGACCGTTACATGGAAGTATGGAACAACGTTTTCACACAGTTCGAGAACGATGGAAACGGAAACTACACAACCCTGAAACAGAAAAACATCGATACCGGTATGGGACTTGAGCGTCTTGCTGTAGTTGTTCAGGATGTTGATTCTATTTTTGATGTAGATACAATTTGTGCACTTCGTAATCTTGTATGCGAGATCGCACATAAAGAATATGAGAAAAACTATGCAGATGACGTTTCCATCCGTCTGATCACTGACCATATCCGTTCCGCAACATTTATGATCTCCGATGGAATCATGCCAACCAATGAGGGACGTGGATATGTTCTCCGCCGTCTGATCCGCCGTGCAGCACGTCACGGACGTCTTCTTGGCATCGAGGGAACTTTCCTTGCAAAATTAAGTGCACAGGTGATCGAGAGCTCCAAAGCCGGATATCCGGAGCTTGAGGAGAAGAAAGAGTTCATCTTCCGTGTACTGACAAATGAGGAGAATCAGTTCAACAAAACTATCGATCAGGGACTTCGTATCCTTCCGACATGGAAGAGGATATGAAAAAAGCAGGTGAAAAGACTCTTTCCGGTGACAACGCATTCAAGCTTTATGATACGTACGGATTCCCTCTTGACCTTACAAAAGAGATCCTTGAGGAAAAAGGCTACGGCATTGACGAGGAAGGCTTCCAGAAAGCAATGGAGGAACAGAGAGTCAAGGCACGTACTGCCCGTGAAGTAACCAACTATATGGGTGCAGACGCAACCGTATACGATGATATTGATGTAAACGTAACAACAGAATTCGTCGGCTACGATCATCTTACCTTTGATTCCAAGGTTACTGTCCTTACCACAGAAACAGAGATCGTAGATTCTCTCACAGAGGGACAGAAGGGTACCGTATTTGTAGAGCAGACTCCTTTCTATGCAACAATGGGTGGACAGGAAGGTGATACCGGTGTGATCGAGACTGCAAACGGTAAATTTGTTGTTGAGGACACCATCAAACTCCGCGGCGGTAAATTCGGCCACGTAGGACATATGGAATCCGGTATGATTTCCTCAGGTGAGACAGTATCCCTGAAGGTAAACGAAGAAGCAAGAAAAGATACCGAGAAAAACCACAGTGCAACACATCTTCTTCAGAAAGCACTGAAAACCGTTCTTGGTTCCCACGTAGAGCAGAAGGGTTCTCTGGTAACTCCGGACAGACTTCGTTTTGACTTTGCTCATTTTCAGGCTATGACAGCAGAAGAACTCCAGGCAACAGAAGAGCTTGTAAACAAAGAGATCCAGGCAGGTCTTGATGTTCATACAGATGTCATGGATGTGGAAGAAGCCAAGAAATCCGGAGCAATGGCTCTCTTTGGTGAGAAATATGACCAGAAGGTACGTGTAGTATCCATGGGAGACTTTTCCAAAGAGCTCTGTGGTGGTACTCATGTAAAGAATACAAGCTCCATCATGCTCTTTAAGATCGTGTCCGAATCCGGTATCGCAGCTGGTGTACGCCGTATTGAGGCACTTACCGGCAAAGCAGTTATCGAATACTACAGAAAGCAGGAAGAGCTTCTCCATGAGGCTGCAAAAGCATTAAAGGCCAATACAGCCGAGGTTGTAGAAAAAATCAGTCACCTGCAGGCTGAGGTAAAGGCTCTTCAGAGCGAAAATGGAATCTCTCAAGAGCAAAGCTGCCCAGAGTGCACTTGGCGATGTCATGGATAAAGTTGTTGAAGTAAACGGCGTAAAACTTCTTGCAGCCAAAGTTGAGGGCGTTGACATGAATGGCCTGAGAGACCTTGGTGACAAACTGAAAGAGCAGCTTGGCGAAGGAGTTGTCCTTCTTGCAGCAATAAACGGCGGCAAGGTAAATCTCCTTGCAATGGCGACTGACGCAGCTCAGAAAGCAGGCGCCCATGCAGGAAATCTGATCAAGGCTGTAGCAGCCATCGTTGGCGGTGGCGGCGGCGGACGTCCGAACATGGCACAGGCCGGCGGAAAGAATCCGGAGAAGGCACAGGAAGCTATGGACGCAGCAGCAGGAATCCTTGAAAAACAGCTCACAAAATAACAAAATTGTGCGTGATCTACAATTTTGACATTTTTTTCATAAAAATCGAAAAAGATGTTGACGAAACCACATGTTATGCTATATAATAACACTCGTGCAAGAAAAATACCCAGACAGTTGTATTTTAGCACAATCTACAACTGGAGGGAGGTTAGGTGTGAGTCTATGTCAAACGTAATCGTAAAAGAGAACGAGACTTTAGATAGCGCTCTTCGCAGATTCAAGAGAAGCTGTGCAAAAGCAGGAATCCAGCAGGAAATCCGCAAAAGAGAGCATTACGAGAAACCAAGCGTTCGTCGTAAGAAAAAATCTGAAGCCGCAAGAAAACGTAAATATAATTAATTGTGCGCAAAAATCCCTGGCTATATGGTCAGGGATTTTTAATTAAATAGAAACAGGAACGTTTTGACGAAGGAAAGAAATATGAATTTGTGTATTAAACTGATTATCAAACCATTGCGATCGCTCCTTAAATTATTATTTAATCGAATTTTTTATGTAGCTCTGGCTCTTGTTGTGCAGCTGGCATGGCTGCTGATCGCCCTTTTCCGGCTTATGGAATACTCCAGATGGGTGACGATCGGAATGCAGGCCATAGGTTTTCTGGTTGTTCTGTGGATCGTAAATAAAAAGATCAATCCATCTTATAAGCTCGCCTTGGACGATGCTGATCCTTATTTTCCGGTATTTGGTGTTTCCCTGTACCTTCTTTTCGGTAAGTCACGGATCGGCGCTGTAATGGAGCAGCATTATCAGAATCTTATTGATGAAACTGCTGAATACCTGGAAGGCTCAGAGCTCACAAGAAAACGTTTAAACGAAGACGACCGTTCCATGAGGATCCAGTCGGATTACATCTGGCAGTATTCAAGATATCCGGTTCACGAGAATACCACAGCAGAGTATTTTCAGGTAGGAGATGATATGTTTCCGGTTCTGGTGCATGAACTGGAGCAGGCAAAGCATTTTATTTTTATCGAGTATTTCATCATAAATGACGGGGTAATGTGGCAGACGATCCTTAATATCCTTGAAAAAAAGGCTAAAGAAGGAGTGGATGTCCGACTGATCTATGATGGCTTCGGCTGCCTTACCACATTGCCATACAAGTATGATCAGGAGATGCGCCGGCGAGGAATCAAATGCGAAGTATTCAACCGGTTCCGTCCGATTCTTAATATAATCCAGAATAACCGTGACCACCGTAAGATCTGTGTGATCGATGGCTGGACCGGTTTTACCGGCGGCATCAACCTGGCTGACGAATATATCAATCAGCGAAAACGGTTTGGCCACTGGAAGGATACAGCCGTTATGCTGAAAGGAGAAGGCGTCTGGAATATGACAGCTATGTTCCTATATATGTGGGGAATCGTTACCAGAACAGATACTTCTCTTGATTTCGGAAATTATGTTCCGCACAGGTGGCACCCCAACGAATTTCCGGGAAACGGTTATGTCCAGCCATTCTGCGATTCCCCCCTGGACGATGAGATCGTAGGAGAGAACGTTTATCTTAATATTATCAATCGCGCCAAAAACTATGTTTATATCTGCACACCATATCTGATCATAGATAATGAGATGATGACCGCCCTGTGCCTCGCTGCAAAAAGCGGTGTGGATGTGCGAATCATGACACCAGGTATCCCGGACAAAAAAATGGTCTTCCTGCTGACACAGTCTTATTATAAACAGCTTCTGGAAGCAGGTGTAAAGATCTACGAATACCAGCCGGGATTTTTACATGCAAAATCTTTTGTCTGTGATGACAAAGTAGGCGTCGTAGGAACCATAAATCTGGATTACCGAAGCCTTTATCTGCATTTTGAAGATGGTGTCTGGATGTATAAGAATGATGTGATCCTGGACATCCGGGATGATTTTACAGAAACCCTGGAGTACTGTGATCCCATTGATCTGGCATTCTGCCAGAAGAGAAATATTGTGGTACGTGCCATTCAGAACGTACTGAGAGTTTTTGCACCGCTATTATAAAAACTCTTTGACAGACAACTGTAAATTCTGTATGATATATCAGACGGGAGTTCAATGCTCCCGTCTGATATTGTCTAAAGAAAAATAATTTATAGATACATATGAAATTTTTAGTTATTGGAGGAATTGATTTGAGCCAGAACAAAGAAACAGAGATCCAGCTTCAGTACATTGAAAAATGTAAAGAGCTTCTTGCCAAAAGCAGTACGAAACGTCCCACCTTCCACATCCAGAATGAAGGATGCCAGATGAACTCCATCCAGACAGAGTCTATTGCGGCCATCATGGAAAAAATGGGATATGAAATGGTAGATACCGAGGATGCTGATGCAGTTGTATTTAACACCTGCACAGTCCGGGAAAATGCCAATCAGAAGATCTATGGACATCTTGGACATTTAAAGAGCATCAAACGGGAGCACCCGGATATGAAGATCGTACTGTTCGGATGTATGATGCAGGAGCATCACGTAGTGGAAAAGATCCGCAAGGATTATAAATATGTAAATCTTGTATTCGGAACCCATAATATCCACAAATTCCCGGAGCTTTTTTACCGGACGCTGCAGACCGACGACCAGATCATTGATATCTGGAAGGAATCCGATGAGATCGTAGAGGGCATGCCAACTTCCCGCAAATACTCCTTCAAAACAGGAGTCAGCGTAATGTTTGGCTGCAATAACTTCTGCAGCTACTGCATCGTTCCTTATGTCCGCGGCCGCGAAAAGAGCCGCGAGCCACAGGCCATCATCCGCGAGATCGAGGAACTGGTCGCAGATGGCGTTACTGAGATCATGCTTCTTGGCCAGAATGTAAACTCCTACGGTAAAACTCTGGAAACACCGGTGACCTTTGCAGAACTTCTGAAAGAAGTGGAAAAGATTGAAGGGCTGAAGCGTATCCGTTTTATGACTTCCCATCCGAGGACCTGTCCGATGAGCTGATCCAGACCATGGCAGAGAGCCAGAAGATCTGTCACCATCTGCATCTTCCGCTGCAGTCCGGAAGCAGCAGAGTCTTAAAGGAAATGAACCGCCGTTACGACAAGGAGAAATATCTGGAGCTGGTAAATAAGATCCGTAAGGCGATCCCGGATATTTCGCTGACAACAGATATCATGGTCGGATTTCCGGGAGAAACAGAAGAAGATTTCCAGGAAACACTGGATGTTGTAAGAAAAGCAAATTACGATACTGCCTTCACATTTATTTATTCCAAACGAAGCGGAACCCCTGCAGCCGGCATGGAAAATCAGGTGCCGGAGGACGTGGTAAAAGACCGTTTCAGCCGTCTTCTTACCCTGGTACAGGAAAAGGGCCGGGAAAATTCCTCCCGTTTCCAGGGAACCATTCAGGAAATCCTGGTAGAAGATGAAAACCGTGAGAAGGGTACTCTTACTGGCCGTACCCAGCATAATCTTCTGGTTCATTTCCCGGGAGAAAAAGATCTCATCGGCAAATATGTAGAAAAGCTGCTCTCTTTCCGGGACGAACCCGCCTCCGGCGGTCTGACCCTGGAGATTCTGCGGCAAAACGGATTTTAACCATTCAGCAAGGAGGAAACCAGTATGCAATCCCAATTCTG
>ENA-OQED01000475-OQED01000475.1-human-gut-metagenome-genome-assembly--contig:-NODE-475-length-15634-cov-1.498162_pt1 | contig 15634 bp, 13 predicted proteins | sample MGYA00242790_ERZ504625 | MGnify/ENA primary metagenome ERZ504625 (study PRJEB26092, sample SAMD00036345) | human gut metagenome | host: Homo sapiens | study: EMG produced TPA metagenomics assembly of...
TGGTTCCTTCACCTGCTCCGATGAGCGGATCAACCAGCTCCAGCACAATATTGTCACAAGCTTAAAAGCAAACTTTATCGACATCCCGACCGACTGCCCGCAGAGAGACGAGCGCTGTGGATGGACCGGCGATATCGCCGCTTTTGCTCCGACCGCTGCCTTTAATATGGACATCACGCAGTTCATGAAAAAATGGCTGGGTGACCTTGCGATTGTACAGAAGGAAGTCGGTGTCGTTCCGTGGATCTGCCCGAGCAACAACTTTATCTATGACCGTACTTCTACCTTCTGGGCAGAAATTTACGATCAGTGCGATGCCCTCTGGGGCGATGCCGCAACGCTGGTTCCGTGGGCTGTTTATCAGTCTTCCGGTGACGTTTCCGTTCTGGAACAGCAGTACGAAAGTATGAAAGCATGGGTCGATACCGAAAAACGATTAGCTGATATTGTGGAGGAAGACAGCCCACGCTACATCTGGAAACATGGCATGCAGCTGGGCGACTGGCTGGCTCCGGGCAAAGATATGCACGGCTGGACAGCTTCCGCAAAATGGACTTCCACCGCATACTTTGCCAACTCCGCACATATTGTCAGCGAAGCTGCCGCAATTCTTGGAAAAACCGAAGATGCTGCTGCCTACGATGCCCTGTTCCAGACCATCTGTCAGGCATTCCGCGACAACTTTGTAGAACCGGATGGACATATCACCGATGGTTTCCAGAGTATCTACGCACTTGCCCTGCGTTTCGGCCTGCTGCTTCCGGAGCAGCGCCCGCGCGCTTTACAGGATCTTCTGGATGACATCAAAGCCCGCGACAATCATCTGGGAACCGGCTTTGTCGGAACCGCAGAACTTCTTGCTGCACTTTCCGATGAAGGCAAAACACAGGAAGCCTACGATCTGCTGTTCCAGGATACCTGCCCGTCCTGGCTCTATCCGGTCAGCTGTGGCGCTACTTCTTCCTGGGAGCGGTGGGATTCTCTGTGCCCGGACGGAACCGTCAACAACTCCGATGACGGCCCGAAAGATATGGTATCTTTCAACCATTATGCCTACGGTGCTGTCGGTAACTGGCTGTACACCCGCGTCGGCGGCCTTTCCATGGCAGATCCGGGCTACAAGACATTCCGTTTTGCTCCTGTAATCGGCGAACAGCTCGAGTTTGCCGAAGTTTCGCACACCTGCCCATATGGAACCATCACCTGCCGCTGGGAAAAAGATTCCGCAGCTGCACATGGCTATATCATGAAATTCCATGTGCCGGAACAGACACGCGCCATTGTAACCTGCCCGGATGGAGTGGTTCGGGAATATGAAGGCGGAGATTATACCATCGCCTGAAATGTGTTGAACTTTAAGCTTTACGGTACGAAACGGGATAGGCTTTCAGATTATATGACAGCCTATCCCGTTTCATATTTTTTATAAGAATCCCCACAAAAACAGCCACTGTCTGTTAAATTTTTTTCTCCACTATATTGCATTATGATATAGCCTGTGTTATGATCTACTCAACAAGGAGGTATTCTTATGAATCCACAGCTAAAAAAAGGAGTCCTCGAGCTCTGCGTTCTCTCCCAGCTTACCTGTAAAGACAAATACGGCTACGAGCTGACTGATGCGATTTCGCAGGAAATGTCCATCGCCGCCGGCACGCTCTACATGATTCTGAAGCGCCTGAAAGAAGCCGGTTACGTTGAAACCTATCTGCTGGAATCTGCCTCTGGCCCGGCGCGGAAATATTATCACCTTACTGATGCTGGTAAACTTTATCAGCAGGAGAAAAAGCAGGAATGGCTTGACTTTATCGGACAGGTCAACCGGTTATTATCTGACTGCTAAAATTTTATAGAACCAACCATATATTTGTGTGTTTCCGCAGGAAAATAGAAAAAGTCTCCAAACATACAGCATACCAAAATTTTTTTTGAAAAGGAGCGTGTTATATTTTATGTCATTCAATACAACCACTTACGAATCCTACATGCATGCATTAAAAAAGGCCTAGAATCTTTTGATTCCGCACTGGCCGATGAAATTATCCATGATTTTGAATCCCACTTTGCGGATGCCCGCAGCCAGGGACTTTCCGACGAAGAAATCTGCGCTGAACTCGGCGATGTAAACGATGTTCTCACATTTTTCCGCCAGGAATATGCCACGACAGAACAGCCAGTCGCCCGCATCGAAGCAAAAACTTCGAATGCAGAAGGACATCTTTCAACCTCCACATCCACCGGATCTGCATCCCAATCCAGTTCCGCTCTGCCGGATATCAATGCACAGCTCTCGCAGGAGCCGCAGTATTCCTATCCTTCGGATCCCGCTGCTTCCATCACCCGCATGGAAATCGTTCTGCGAAATGCCTCTGCTTCTTTTATTCCAGGCACTTCCGCCTGTGTTTCTTTTGACTGTACCAGAGAACTGGATCCAGACCGGTTTGAAGTTGGCGTCGATGGCAATACTTTCTATTTACGCGAAAAGAAAATTTCTGCTGCTGTATTCTGGAAACACTTTTTCTATACCGGCCAGAAAACAGAAAAATTCATCTTTCAGGTACCATCCACGGTTCAGCAGATTACGCTGCGTTCTGTAAATGGCGGAGCCGAGCTGAATCATCTTCACTGGAAAAACTGGAAATTTTTTCCACAAACGGAAAGCTGGTCTGCAATTCTCTTACCGTATCCGACTGCCATTTGCAGGCAGCCAATGGGAAACTGGTTCTTACAGACGTACAGGCCGACAGCCTCGAGGCTTCCGCCACAAACGGAAAACTGCAGGCATCTGCCAGCTGCTCCCGCGCTGTTTTAAACGGAGTCAACGGCACCGTCCTGTTCGAGGAACATGCAAAGAATCCCTGCAGGCCAAATCGGTCAATGGGTCGGTAAAACTGTATCTTCCACATGATCTATCCGGTACCGCTGTTTCTGCATCAACGGTAACAGGAAAGATTCGTCTTACAGAAAACGGAAAGACTTCTTCTTTTTCCAGGCACTTTACCCAGAAAAGTGATGTTTCCTCACGCACGATCCAGGCAAGTACTGTGAACGGGAATGTTACACTTTCCGATCAGCCGGATAAGGATTGATTTTTATCCCGCATTGTAAATTCAAAAATTTTTCTTAAAGAGGTTCAAAAATGGCAAAATTATATTTTCGCTACGGCGCAATGGGCAGCTCGAAATCTGCCAATATTCTGATGGTGCGTTATAATTATGAGGAACGGGGACAATATGCCGTACTGTTGAAACCTAGAACCGATAACCGCGATGGCGAGCACAGACTCGTTCCCGCATCGGTCTGTCTGCTGGTGTGGAAAACGCGCACAGTGCAACACCCGTTATGCCAACGGAAAAATCGTGCGCGAAGGTGCCCAGATCATGCTCAGTTCCAACGAAAGCTATGTGGCACTCTGCCGGAAACATTACAAGGAAGGAAAACTCTGGTTTTCTGGGCATTCTGATCCTGCTGATATTCCCGGAACAGACAATCCCATTCATCGAGTAAAATAGCAAAGGATAGCTTTATTTCGCTTTCTTCTTCTCTCTTTTTCGGAAAAGACAGACGCATAAAACAGCAAAAACAACCGCTGCAGCAATCAGTACCGGCCATACCGGGATTGGACAGACGCTGGCGCTGATTAATTTCAGTCCCTGGTAAAGGGTGTACACACCAAAGACAGAGAAAATGACAAATGCCAGTGTATTCAGCAGCCCATCCGGTGTCTTGCTCTTTAAGAGGTAGCCGACCAGCATTCCGAGAATATCCGCTGCGAACAGTCCGAGAGAACATCCGATCCATACAACGAATGCGGATCCCATCCCTTCATTTGCACCAAAGGTGATTGCGGTAAGCTGTGTTTTGTCTCCGAGCTCTGCTACGAAGAACGTACAGAAAACGGCGAGCGGTGCGAACCGAATTTTGGATTTGCCGCCTTCTTCCTCTTCCTCGTCATCATCACCGGAAATGGTGGATGCTGCGAAGTAAAGAAATGCGAGTGCTGCAATCGTCTTAATCAGCCAGTCCGGAATGAATTCGCTGACGAGGCCGCCTGCGAGAACCGCCATTCCATTCAGTACCAGAATCGCGGCTGCGGTTCCCAGGATAATGTCTTTCAGCTTGTACTTCGAAGTGAGCGCAATCAGCATGAGCTGCGTCTTATCACCCATCTCTGCAATAAACTCGGTAAGAAACACCTTTAGAAATAACACCATTTTCCATTCCCCTTATCTTATAATGATATAAATGGCATATGCGGCATAAAATGCGACCATACAGAAACCTCGACTCTTCCGATTTTCTTTTTGGTTCCTGCAAAAATCCATACGCATACCGTGAATACGATCAATACACACAAATCAATTATATTTTCCGTAATGATGGCCATCGGGCTGATTGCGGATGCAATGCCAAGTACCATAAGAATGTTGAAGATATTAGAACCGATCGCATTGCCAAGTGCCATATCAACTTCATTCTTTCTGGCAGCAACGATAGAAGTTACGAGTTCCGGAAGGGAAGTTCCGATGGAAACAATGGTCAGTCCGATCAGAGTCTGGCTCATTCCGAGATCGCCCGCAATTCTCGCTGCGGCATCTACGGTCACATCTCCGCCGACTGCAATGGCGACTGCTCCGCCGACGATGAACACGATACTCTTCGGAACAGAAAGCAGTTTGATATCCTCATCGGAACCGCCTTCAATTTCGACTTTTTTTCCTTCCCTGTTTGCCTTTAACGCAATCTGAACCATGTAGACAATGTAACCTGCAAAGAATCCAATTAAGATCACGCCGTCCAGGTGACCGAGCATCATGTTTTTCCGCCAATGTAAGGATAAGCTTGCGCTGGACAACTATCAAATTCGTTCTGCGCAGGGAATCCGAAGATATTGGTTGATTATGTCATTTGCACACTATATGTGTGTTGTTGGAACTGGTGAAGTCTGTCCTTTTGAAACAGGTTATCACAAGATCAGTGACATAATCCAGATAGAAAATATCTCACCCTCTATCGATGTGCGAGGGAATGCAATGATTTTGACTCCTTTGTAAAGGTCGTGGCGTAGTTTTGTGCAATTTTTCAAATTTGCTCATTTATAGTTATAAATCGTTAATAGCGAACAATTTGTTCCAGCGAATATAATTTTGTATCATTTTCTGCGGCGTCATCTATGATCTTTTCATCAAATCCACTTTCAGAAAATAATGCATAGTAAAATTTTGCTTTTTCTTTCAATGTTTTAAGTTTTGCCAGCGTGTCAAGATACTCCGAATAGGAAAACGGTGTTCCTTTAAACTTGCATTCACCAACCAAATATTCTTTCGCATCCCTGCTTATTCCTAAAAGGTCTATCTCCGTTTCTGTAATTCGCGTACCAGCTGACACTTTTTCATCACGAACCGTTGTTTTTCCTGTCCAACGCCCCATTTTGGCATAGCGAAACGGCAAATCATTTTTCTTTTGCATCCGGCGTACAAACTCCCTGCAAACATCCTCAAACGCAAACGATGCAAACTGATGAAGTGCCGGCTGCACAACATATTCATAAACCCCTTCTACATCGCCATCTTCCAGCTGTGAAAAATTAGAAAAACCAAAAGCATACCAAAAACGGAAAAAGTTGTCCGTCAGTCGATAAGTTCCTCTATTGACGTTTGCCTGCTCTTTCACTTTAGCATCTACAGAAAATTCTCTTTCTACAATACCAAGTTCTATCAGATTTTTCAGATAAACGCTGGTTTTTGAAGAATCCTCCACCAATGATTTTTGACTGATATCATTTAATTTGGTGTTTCCAAGTGCTACCGCCTCGATAATCGAGTTATAAATCGGTGTTTCCCGAAGTTCCTGATGAAGCAAAAAATCTACTTCACTGTAAAGAATACAACCCTTTGTCAAAATATTTCGTTTAATATTTTCGTCTACAGACAGGTGTGGATTCCATTGGCGCAAATAATGTGGAATGCCTCCAAGTATCGCATAAGCAAAAATCTTGTCCCGGTCAGAGTAATCAGGGAAAAATTTTGCTGCGTCATAAAATCCCATTTCCTTCATTTTATAAATACCCGTGGCACGGCCATACAATGGATTCTTTTCTGCCAGCAATTCTTTTTCAATAAAACTCATGGCACTACCGCACAGAATAACCATTGCATTACTGTTCTTCATTTCAGTATCCCATAAATTCTGTAAAATGGACGGGATACTCTTATTGCTCCTGCACATGTATGGAAACTCATCAATTACAATCAGTTTTTTTGCATCACCATAGGGAAGATCGAGAATTGCCCGAAATGCTTTTTCCCAATCCTCAAATTCAGAAATATAATTTTTTGCCGGAATATTTTCCCTAAGCATCCTGTTCGAAAAAATTACGAAGCTGCACCCGGTCTGTTGTCTGGGTACAGGAAAAGAAAACATGAGGTTTTCCTTTACAAAATTCCCGCAGTGTTTCGGTTTTTCCTACCCGTCTCCTGCCATACAGAACAATAAGCTGCCCACCTTTTTCCTCATATTTGTCATTTAAAAATTTTAGTTCTGTTTCTCTCCCAATAAACACAGAATCACCTCCATATATCAAATCGTGATTTACTAAATTGTGATTTGATATTATTATATCCATGATCTGAAAAAAAAATCAAGCAAGGAGCTGTCAAATTCTCATGCTCTGAAAATACCAATTTCCTTGACAATTTTTTCTGCTAAACTATAAACGTTACTCTTGATTTCACATCCGGCCAGATGGATCTGTAATATCGCAATCTTCCTGAACAAACGCCAAAATATCTTCCACCGTCTCTTCTACCTGTTCCTGCTGCGTGATCGTGGGACTTCCTTGATTTGATTAAAAAACACCCTCCGCTGCGCGAGACATCACGCAGCGGAGGGTGTCCCCACTCATTCCCTAAAACTGTTTTTATGCTTATACCTAGCCCTTTCCCATCTCAGCCTTCTCCGAAATTTCACAGGCAAGTCTCTATTCGTAGTCTTCGATTCTCCACTCATCCTTCCAGTCAACGAATACCATTCCGTTCGGATATTCCTCACATGGTTCTACGAAACGAAGCGGTAACCAGACGTAATCTGCGATCCGCGTCTCTTCTACCACCGGCTCTCCCATGCTCGAAAAATCAAACTCTTCCTTTTTCCCGCTGAAAATAGCTTCAAACATTTTTTTGTACACATGATAATCCTTATCCATCGCATTTGGAAGCCAGCGGTCTGCGCATGCAATGTAGAGATCTTTCTTTCCCGGTACTTTAAATACCGATGAAATCTGGGAATGATAAGAAGTATCTGTTTCATCTCCCGGATGCGGATTTCCAAGAACAGTATACGGTCCATGCCAGGTGTCTGCAACCGCAACTTCCGATGGATTTGGAAGATATCCCGTGGTTCCAGAGGTAATCAGATAATGTTTGCCGTTCCGCATAAAGTGTGCCGTTGCCTCCCGGACATACGGCGGATACGGATGCGGGAAATGGGTACTGTAGTATCCGGTCACATCCGTGTAGTCATCCGTCAGATCCGCGATGATCGTCTCCGAATGTACACGTTCGAACATATAGTAAGCCTTTCCATCCGGTGCTACAACCAAATCAAAATCACCGGCACTCATATTCAGCGGTCTTAAACCTTCACGGACTTTTGTATACGGGCCAAGAAAACGATCTGCGGTCAGAACGGTCTCATCCTGTGTGCCGTCTTTATGCATGATTTTCAGCCAGCATACATATTTTTTCGTTGCTTTGTTGTAAATAATATGCGGACGATCCATCTGCGCACTTGGATGAAGGGAAGAATTTTCATCTTCCGGTTCCGGCGGAATAATAATCCCTTCATCCTTCCAGTTGTAGAGATCTTTTGACGAATATGCTTTTACTCCCCAGTGCCAGATTCCGTTCTTTCCGTCTGTTTTTTCCTTGTTCTCGCCATAGAAATAATAGGTATCATCAATAAAAATAACGGAACCTCCGTGGGCCTGGATTCTCTTTCCTTCGGTATCCAGCCAGACCTGTCCTGGGTGAAAACTGTTATAACTCATGTTCGTATCCTCCTTGTTTTTCGTGTTAAAATAAACATATCAGATTTTTGCCGGAAGAAAAAGTCCCTTACGGAATATTGAAACCGCAGGTCAAAAAAGTGAAAGTCCAAGACAAATTTTTTTATTTTCTCTTTCTCGTTTATCCGCTATGATAAGGTTACTTGAATGGGTCGCGACCATGCAACACTGTAATCAGTAATCTGACAAAATTGAAAGGGAGATCACAAAATGAAAAAGAAAAAAGCCCTGGCAACGATGCTTGCCGCTGTAATGGCACTTGGAATGACCGCCTGCGGTTCCACAAACACAACTTCTTCCAGTACCTCTTCCACCGATACAGCTTCCACCACAAGTAAAGAGAATACTTCATCCTCTTCCGCTACACAGACAACGGCAGACGAGGGAGCTCCTTACGAGGTCGTTCTGGAATGGCCTGCAATCGGAAATACTCCTACAGAAGAAAATCTGCAGAAAATTGAAGCTGCCATCAACGAAGTTACGGTTCCGGAAATCAATTGTACTGTAAAACTTTACCCGGTTGAGCTGAATGACTTGAGCAATGCAAATACCCTGGCAATCTCTACCGGCGAAAAAGTAGACCTGATCGTATCCGTTAGTACCGGAGTCGGAACTCTCGTAGATCAGGGACTGATCGTTCCTATGGATGAATATGTTGATACATATGGTGCCGATATCCAGCGGAAACTTGGAGATGCTCTCTCCAATGGTATTTATCAGAATCAGCTTTATGGTGTTTCCAGTGCCTATATTCAGGCAGAATCCTATGGCTTTATTGCCAGAGCCGATCTGCTCGATGCAGCCGGTGTAGAGATTGATGAATCCAAAGTTTATACACTGGATGAATTATCCGATATTATGGATACTGTTGCAGCAACCCAGCAGGTTGGAAATGGTTTCTATATGGTAGCAAACATTAACTCAACCTCCGACATTTATACTTCCTTCTTCGGATCCGTTGATACGCTTGGTGCTTCTACCGCTTCCGGCGGTCTGCTTCTGACCGACGGTTATGATAACACAACGATCGAAAATATTTATGGCAGCGATGCTTATGCAGACTACGCAAAGACCATGTATGACTGGGCTCAGAAAGGTTATATTCCGGCTGATGCAGCTTCCAATACGGATGATGGACAGGTTCAGCTGAAAACAGGCAACTACTTCGGTGAATTCTACTGGACAACACCGGGCGGTGCCGAAGGAATTGGTGCAAACGTTGGCTATGATTTCAAAAAAATTCACCTCGCAGAGCCATGCAAAAAAACAAGTCAGAGCGTTCTTTGGAGTATTCCTACCACTTCAGAGAATCCACAGAAAGCTTTTGAGTTTTTAAATCTTCTGTACGGAGATAACGATATTGATGATACTCTGATGTTCGGTCTTGAGGGTGAAACATATCAGGTTGTAGAAGACAACGGCACGGACCGTGTCGTAAAATTTGTCGACGGCATTGATGCTGCCAGCGCTCCTTACTACTGCTATGCCGGTGTATATGGAGACCGTCTGACCTGGTCTATCTGGGAGCCAAACACCATAGATTTCAATCAGCAGTTACGTGACTTTAATGACAGCATTACTGCTGCATCTCCTGCACTTGGTTACTCCTTTGAAATCACCGACGATATTTCTTCCGCTTACTCTGCGGTATCCGCAGTTGTAAAACAGTACACACCAACCATCAGCGCCGGTGCAGCAAATCCGGACACCTATCTTCCACAGTTTATTCAGGATCTTGAAACTGCCGGCATCAATGATGTTATTGCAGAAAACCAGAAACAGTTTGATGCATGGAGAGCAGCAAAATAAATCTACCTATTGTATATTTTACAGGCCTGTGGAGAAATTCACAGGCTGATGGAAAAAAAGGAGAATGACTCCCTATGACAAAAAAGAAAAAAATCCGCTGGAAGCAGTATCTGCCCATCTATCTGCTGGCTCTTCCAGGAATCCTATACATGATCTGTAACAACTATCTTCCCATGTTTGGCATCGTCATTGCCTTTAAAAAGCTGAATTTTGCCAAAGGTATCCTTGCCAGTCCATGGTGCGGTCTGAAAAACTTCGAATTTCTTTTTAAGAGCAGTGCTGCATTCACCATGATCCGGAACACCATCTGCTACAATGTACTCTGGCTGATTCTTGGTCATGTTCTTGCCATTGCAAGTGCTATTTTACTGAATGAAATCACCAACCGTTTCCGCGCACGTTTTTACCAGAGTGTGATTCTTTTGCCTTATCTGATGAGCTGGGTTGTTGTCAGCTATCTGGTTTTCGCCTTTTTATCCGCAGATACCGGTATGTTTAACAACTCCATTTTAAAACCTCTGGGCCTTGCTCCCATTAACTGGTACAGTGAATCGAAATACTGGCCTTTCATTCTGACCTTTGTCAATCACTGGAAAAACAATGGTTATACGATGATCGTGTATTTCGCCAGCATCGTCGGTATCAGCCAGGACTACTATGAGGCAGCCATGCTCGACGGCGCCACAAAATGGCAGCAGATCAAGCACATTACAATTCCACAGCTGGTACCTACTATCATCACGCTGATGATTCTTTCTGTCGGAAGAATTTTTGCTTCTGATTTTGGTCTGTTTTATCAGATTCCTAGAAATACCGGTGCTTTGTATAATGCAACACAGACGATTGATGTCTATGTATACAACGCCCTGATGCAGCGAAGCGACTATGGCATGGCTTCTGCCGCCAGCGTCTTCCAGAGTATTGTAGGATTTCTTATGGTTATGGTTACGAACGCGATTGTACGTAAAGTCAGCCGCGAAAACGCAATGTTTTAGTAGAAAGGAGTACGATCATGAAACATACAGACAACAAAACATGGAAAGTAGTTGCTGAAATCGTCATGGCACTCCTGTCTATTCTGGCACTGCTTCCGTTTCTCTTGCTTTTTATCTCATCCATTACGGATAATACCTGGGCTACCGCGAACGGCTTTTCCTTTTTCCCGAAAAAGCTCAGCATATTAGCTTATCAGTACATCATTAATCAGTGGGCTACCATCGGTCATGCTTATCTGATGACGATCATCACAACCGTTGTCGGAACCGTCATCAGTGTTCTGATCACAACCGGATTTGCTTACGCGCTTGCGACAAAAGGTCTTCCTTTCCGCGGACTTTTGAATTTCTTATGCATCTTCACTATGCTGTTTTCCGGTGGTATCGTTGCTTCCTATTACTGCTGGGTATCCCTGTTCCACGTAAGAGATACCCTCTGGGCCATGATCTTCCCGAACCTGATGATGAACGCGTTTAATGTTATTCTGGTAAAGAATTACTTTATGAACAGTGTTCCGCCATCTCTGATTGAAGCAGCCCGTATCGATGGTGCCAACGAATTCAAAATTTACCGCTCGGTTGTTCTTCCACTGTCGGTTCCGATTGTTGCAACTATCGGCCTGATGACCGCCATTGCTTACTGGAACGACTGGACCAATGGTCTTTACTATCTGACCGCCAGAAACGGACGGAATTACTATACGATTCAGATGGTTTTGAACAGTATCAATGACAGTATTCAGTTTTTGAATCAGAACTCCGATATCTCCGGTCTTTCCGGTGCACAGCTTCCTACCACAACCGTGCGTATGGCAATCGCTGTAGTCGGAATTCTCCCAATCATTCTGGCTTATCCATCTTCCAGAAATATTTTGTAAAAGGTATTACTCTTGGAGGTGTAAAAGAATAATGGATAAAATTGCAAAAGAACTGCAACAATTAGTTGATACAAATGAAATGGCAGGCGGTGTCCTCATTGTTCGAAAAAGAGGGAACGAAATTTATCGGAACAAATGGGGATACATGGATATCGCCTCCCAGAAACCAACAGAATACAATACCATGTATTCTCTGTGTTCTATGACAAAACCCATCACATCCGTGGCAATTTTGATGTTGGAAGAACAGGGAAAACTTTCTCTGGAAGATACGATTGATACTTACATTCCGGGTTTTGTAAATGATAAAGTGTGTGAAATAGAAGTAGAAAGTGATGGCAGCTACAAACCATCTCAAAAATATCCAGCGGATATGACCCTGGATCAACTGATGGATGTTATGCATTATGTTCCTGCAAAAAGAAAATTAACTATCCGCGATCTTCTTACACACAGTTCCGGCCTTGGAATGGGCGGAATCAGTCAACACTATATGGAAAAAGTGAACAAATACGGCGACACCCTTTCCACACGCATAGAAAAATGGAAAAACTGTCCTTTAGATTTTCAACCTGGCGAAGCCACCGGTTATAGTTCTTTCGCAAACATGGAAATTCTTGGACGGATTGTGGAAATTGTCAGCAACCGGGAATTCTCAGACTTTTTAAACAAAAAAATTTTTGATCCACTGGAAATTCACGACATTACATTTCGTATGAACAACGCCCAACAGATGCGTTTTTCCTCTCTGTATAAAAGAGAACACGAAAAGCTCGTCTATGTGCCAGAAGAACAAAACGAATTTCTCAGGGAGTCTAAAGCAGGATATTATTCCGGCGCTGCAGGATTGATTGGAAGTGTGGAAGATTATGACAAATTTACCACCATGTTATCAAACGGAGGCTCATTCCATGGAGCAAGAATTTTAAAAGAAGAAACTGTTCGAAGATCTATGAAGAAACCGGTGAACATTTACTTGAATTTCAACCAGGCATTCATTGGGGACTCGGAATGGTGGTATTCAGTCATCCCGAATTGCTGGGTGCACATGCCGGTGCCGCACTTATGGATGGAGTGGCGCATACGGAACCCATATGTTTATTCATCCGGCAAGTGGAATATCCGCAACCTTCGGAATGAACCGACTAGATATCGGTGGTGCTGCATCACCAATTGCAAGAAAAGTAGAAGAATTAGTTTTTGATACATTCGGAGAAAACTAAAAATAGCAAAAACAACATATGATTCTTTTTTATCATCAGACATTGTTCTAAACAGATCGCCCCGAACTGCTATAAGCGTAGCGCGAGCAGTTCGGGGCGATCTTATTTTATATCAAAAGATATTCGCAGTTGAAACAGGGAACTTCTTCGATTTATTTAAAAAGAATCCCGGTATTCAGAAGGTGTCACGCCATAATATTTTTTAAACGCACTGGTAAAATAAGGATAGTTGGTATAGCCCACTTCCAGTGCCACAAGATTAATCGTTGCGTCTCCGCTCTGCAAAAGTTTTCCTGCCAGTTTCATTCTCTCATCGATAATAAAGTGGCTGATCGTAACTCCTTTTTGTTTCCGGAACAGTCTGCTAAGATAGCTCAGGCTGACATGATTCTGCAGTGCAATGTTGTTGACGGAAAGTTCCGGTGAAGAAATATTTTCCAGAATATACGACACGGTAGCATCCACCATACTGCCGCTGTCGGCTCCCTGCTCCTGTGCACTCTTTTGATGGGCATCCAGCCAGTGTCTTCCATATTCCTCCAACTGCATGGACTCGTATTTCTTCTGACGGCGCTCAACCGCTTTTTGAACTGCTTCTCCTATTTTATTTGCCGGCTGTGGAAACAGTACATAGTCCTGACAATCCAGGTGCAGCGCCTCCTGAATATAATCAAAATTTGCATGACAGGTCAGAAAAATAATCTCGGTAGAAAAATTCTGGGAACGAACCCAACGAATCAGAGAAATTCCATTTTCTCCCGGCATCTCGATATCGCAGAGAATGATATCGATCTCCTGATCCCGGAAGATCTCCTTGGCCTCATCTGCATTGTAGGCTGTAAAAAGCCGGGAAATGCCATATTTTTTCCAGTCAATTTTTGTTGTCAGAAATTTAATCGTCATCTCTACATCATTTACAATTAAAAGTGTCATTTTATTTTTCCTCCTGTTGCTCTTCTGGTATCGGAATTTTTACCGTAACCGTTGTCCCCTCAAACAAAGCAGAATCGTAATGCAGGGAAGCTTTTCCCCCATACAGGATTTCCAGCCTTTTCCAGGAATTATAAATGCCTACGTGCATCCGTTTCTTGTCCCGGATCGGATGTCCCTGGTTAATTTCTTCCAGCTTTCCAACTGGGATTCCGATACCATTATCTTTAATCTCAAAAACGGCCAGATCGCCCTCCCGCCTTAAGCGCAGTTCAATCATCAGATAATCGCCTTTTCGCGAAGCATGTGAAATAACGTTTTCGATAAAATTGTGGATCAGCAGTGGCGGAACTTTTACTTCTTCCAGCTCCGGATCAATCTGATAATCGATCTCAAAGCTTTCCGGAAACTGAATTTCAGCCATCGCCAGATATCCTTCAATCAGAGTAAGTTCTGTGGAAAAAGGAATCAGATCTTCGGACCGGTAGATATGACGGAAATAATCGGAAAGATATAAAATCGTCTCTCCAAGAGATTCCGTTTCCTCCATCTGACTTAAAGAATACAAAAGACCTAGCGTATTCTGCAGAAAGTGCGGCCGGATCATCAGCTGGAGATTTTGAAGTTCTACCTGCTGCTTCTCCAGTGCCATCTGTTTTGTCTCAAGTTCTGCCTTCTGTTTTTTCAGTTCAATTTCATAGTTCTGGATTCTCAGTTCCTGCATTTCATCGAGCGTATGGTCAAAGGTTTCGTAGATCTGCCGGTACTCGCGGGCAACGTGATGGTTTCCGATCCGGTAAGACGTATTTCCTTTTCCGATTTCCGGGATTGCCGCAAGCAGAATTTTGAGTGGATTCAAAAGCAGGATACCAAGCACAAGTAATAAAACAGGAATCAGGATCAGATATCCAAGTGCAATGGAATAACTGTATCTCTGGAGGAAAGCCAGGTCCTGGATAACATCCGCTTCCGAAACCTCACATACCATAAAAAACTTTGGGCAAACCGGGATTTGTTTGGAAACACATACAATATTTTTATCCGGAAGTACTTCCGCTGCTTCCTTTCCCGAACTTCTGCCTTTGGGATCTTCTTCAAAAGAAATCCTGGCCGATTCATACGTTAAACCTTTCAGCAGTATTTTTTTCTGATTTGAAAGCCCAATCAGTCCGCCAAAATAAGTTTCCTTTGCATAGTGGCAGCACATAAGAAACGGCTTTTCATCAATCCAAATCAGATGCCAGGAGGATGCCTTGTTGTTGCTTACATATTCTGTAATAAAATTTTTCAGACTCTCATAGGACAGCTGATTGGCCAGTCTTCCCGGACGGGCAATCAGATAGTCCGCTTTTGTTTTTGAAAATACAAAATAGGTATCTGCGGCGGTGGATACGGTTGTATTATCGATCAGATTCTGTCCAAGGAAAAACTTGTTCAGCTGATATTCATCCCACGACTCTTGCTGTGGGAGTGCCGTATAGTATGCATTATTTGACACTACCTCACCCATATACCGGTTGGTCTGTGTGATACGCTCCGAAATGTCTGTGCCAATCAGTGCCAGAAGATTCTGAACAGAAGTCTCCGCCTGCACGTTCAGCGCCTTCACCGACTGCCTGGCCGCATGGATATACAACAGATTCATCGGTAAAATGGTAATAATCAGAATTACCAAAAACAATCATCTGGATTGAAAAATTAAAATGTTTTTTCTTCTTTTTATCAAAATGTTTC
>ENA-OQED01000477-OQED01000477.1-human-gut-metagenome-genome-assembly--contig:-NODE-477-length-15625-cov-1.258614_pt1 | contig 15625 bp, 26 predicted proteins | sample MGYA00242790_ERZ504625 | MGnify/ENA primary metagenome ERZ504625 (study PRJEB26092, sample SAMD00036345) | human gut metagenome | host: Homo sapiens | study: EMG produced TPA metagenomics assembly of...
CTTGCCCAGTTATTCGCCGAATTCATCGGCTTTAGAGAGTTCTTCCCACTGATAGCGCCCTTTGACGGCCGGCAAGTTGTTTTCTGGCGGACGGACATAGAAGTACCGCGTGTCCTTCAGTTCGCCGTGGTCGAATTCAGCCAGGGCCAGGAGACAGACGGAATAGGGCTGTTCGTTGGCCAGTTCCAGGGCGACGGCCGTAAAGTGCTGCGGGAAGCGGCGCAGTTTCCCTTTTTCTTCGATGGGATATTTGTAATAGCCGTCATTGGGCTTGATGTCGTACTGGTGCAGGTTGGCGACTTTGACGTGTTCCTTCTTGGCCAGTTCCTGCTGGACCTTCGCCTTGCGATGGCGCTTGCGCAGGGCCGACGTGAGGGAATAGAGGACGGCAGCGATGAAGACGATAGTGACGATCGTCGTAATGATGTGGATCAGGGAATCCATGGAATATCAAATCCTTTTCAATAATTTTTGAGCCTTATTCTTGGAAGAAATTCATGTCGTAACAGGCCCGGAAAGCGCGGTTGGCCGCATTGCCGTTGGCAGACAGGCGGTCTGTCGTCTTGACTTCCGGATTGGGCAGGGACAAGGTGGATACGACGTTGCCCTGCAAATCGTAGCCGACATCGCCGAGAGTCTGTGTTTTTACGGTCTGGGCTTTAAAATTGTAGAAGAAATTGTTATCATAACCTTGGACCGTGTTGTTGGCATAGTCATAGGTCACGACCGTAGCCCGGATGATGTAGTACGGCGGATCGTAGCGGACGGACTGGATGGTGTTCATGTCGATATACGATTCGGTCGTGTCATCGTGGCCGACCTGGACGAAGCGGGGGTTGTCATCGAGAAATGTGGCGGATGCCATGAAACTGAAGACGCAGGCAAATGTGACTGCCAGAGCGGCAATTTTTTTGAACATAAGACATACTTCCTTTCCCTGTCTCTTCCAATCGAGGCAGTTTATACATATATTATATCGGAATCATGAAACATTACAAGAACGTATATTTTTCAAGTAGGACTTTTGCCCTTTCGGGTCGAATAATATAAGATAGAAGAGGTGATCATATTGGATGTGATATATATTGGCCTGCCTTTCTTCTTTTGGCAGGAAGATGAGTCGGAGCACGGCCTCGATGTCCACGTGACGGAAGGCTTCCAGAAGCTGGGTTTCCACGTGTACCCCCTCAATGCCGGCGACGACGCGGAAGAAATCTGTTCGGCTTATAATTGGCATACATCCTTTGTCGATGAAGACGAAGACATTACGCCGTCGGAAGAATTCATTTCAGAACATGTCTTGTGGGACGATTTCCGCCTGCTCTATATTTCGGCAGCTGCGGCCACGTCGGAAGACGAATACACGCAGTTCGTCTGTCATACGGCAGAGTTCGCCAAAGAGAGCGGCCTCGTCGTGGCAGCGGAAGTCGTCGACGGCGACAGCGATGATGAAGACCCGTATCCCTGGCGCGATAAGGCGACGGTCCTCTGGTCCCGCGGCGATATCCTGCCATCGGGAGGTCCGGCCTGTGCCGTGCGCCTGGCCCTGGGCAGGGGCATCACCGTTGCCAGCCAGGGCGAAGAACGGACCTATGACGTCCAGGTCGTCAGTGAATGTTTCATCCCTTCGTTTTTACAAGGATTGCTGGAAGGGTGCGATCCCTTTTCCATCATAGAATCTTATGTATCTTAAGTTAGGAGGTTATTTATCTTGAACAGTAAAAAAATGGAAGAACATCCTTTGCGGGCGGCCATTCTCACTATCAGCAACAGCCGCACTTTTTCAGACGATACGAACGGCCTGCTCATCCAGTCGGCCCTGGCCAATTACGGTCATCAGGTCGTCGATTATCAGATTGTCAAAGACGACAAGGCCGAAATCGAACGCCATCTCCATGAATGGGTCTGCAGCGTCGACCTGGTCATCACCAGCGGCGGTACGGGCATGGCCAAGCGCGACGTGACCATCGAAACGGTAGAAGCCCTGTTCGATAAGAAAATCCCGGCTTTCCAGTCGATGATGACGTATTTCGCCTATCGCCGGGCCTGCGGCGTCCAGGCCATGGCCTACCGGACGACGGCCGGTATCATCACCAGTGCCAGGTCTACTGCCTGCCGGGCCTGCCGAGCCTCATTAAGATCGGCATGGAAAAGGTCATTTTGCCGGAAGTCTTTCATTTGTATTCGGAAATCAAGAAGTAAATGGATACGTCTAAAATCATACTTGTCACCGGCGGGGCGCGGAGCGGTAAGAGCGCCTTTGCCGAACGCTATGCTGCCGCCCTTCCCGGGCGGCATGCTTATGTCGCGACGGCCCGCATCTTCGATGAAGAAATGGCCCAGCGCATCGCCATCCACCGCAAGCGCCGCCCGTCGTCGTGGCAGACCTGGGAAATCCCGCAGGACCTGCCAGAGACGATGGAACGGCTGTGCCAGTCGTCGGACGTGGTCCTCGTCGACTGCCTGACCCTCTATTTTTCTAATTATCTCTTTGCCCACGACGGCGAAGACGACGAAGCTGTCATCGACGGCGCCCTGGCCGAACTGCAAGCGGTCCTGGCGGCTTTCCGCCAGGCCGGCGTGACGGCCGTCCTGGTCACTAACGAGCTGGGCTGCGGCATCGTGCCCATGGAACACGTGAGCCGCCTGTATCGTGACCTCATGGGCAAGATTAACCAGGCCGCTGCGGCCGAAGCCGATGAAGTCTATTTATCGGTCTGCGGTATTACGACGGAACTGAAGCATCAGGCCGTCTGCCTGCCGGAGGTGAAGTCATGAAGGCCTTTCTCATTGCCCTGCAGTTCTTATCGCGCATCCACCTGGCTTCGCAGAGCGTCTGGCGCGATGAAGATTTCGGCCGGTCCGTCCTGTTCTTTCCCTTTGTTGGCTTGATCATGCTGCTTTTGGCGGCGCTCTATTGGGCGTCGTCTTTCCTTTTTGACGCCTTTGGCCGGTCGGCCCTGGTCGTCGCCTTCTGGTTCTACCTGACCGGCGGCCTCCACGCCGACGGCTATATGGATACGGCTGATGGCCTCTTTTCCGGCCGCAGCCGCGAGCGGATGCTGGAAATCCTCAAGGACAGCCGCGTCGGCGCCGGCGGCGTGACGGCTTTCGTCTTCCTGGTCCTCTTAAAAGTAGCCTTCCTCAGTCAGCTGGCACCGGAAGCAGCCCTGCCGGCCCTCGTCGGTATCCCGGCAGCGGCCCGCTTCGGGACTTTGATCAGCATCTTCCAATTTCCCTATGCCCGCGAGCAGGGGCTGGGCCGGGCCTTCGTCACTTACGCGCCGGCTCATACTGTAGAGAAAGCCCTGGTCCTGGCCCTGGTGCCGGTCTTTTTCTGCGGGCCTTTTTATCTGGCCCTCTTAGGGGCGGCCATGCTCCTCTCTTTGTGGGCCAACAGCCGCATCAGCCGCAAGCTGGGCGGCGTCACGGGCGATACGTATGGCGCCGTCCTCGAGGGCAGCGAAATGGCCCTGCTCCTGATGACGGCCGTCGGTAGCAAGCTGGCCGATTTCTTGTTATAATGGGATGACACGAATGTTGAATTACTTATAGGGAACTTACGGAGGATTACGATGATAAAATTATATTTAGCACGTCATGGTGAAACAGAAGGCAATGTCCAGCAGTGGTATCAGGGGTCGACCGACGTCCCCCTTAATGAACACGGCCTGGAACAGGCCAGGTGCCTGGGTGAATTTTTCCGTCATGTCCATCTCGATGCCGTCTACAGCAGCACGCTCCAGCGCGCCAAGGTGACGGCCGAATGTGTCGCTGCGCCGCATCATCTGGATGTCGTCGCTTACGATGAATTGAAGGAAGCCGATTTCGGCGTCTGGGAAGGCCATACGTATCAGGAAATCACGACTCAGTGGCCAGGCGAACTGGAAGCGGTCTATGCGTCGGACGGGACCTTGCCGGCCCGGGGCGGCGAATCGTTCTGCCAGGTCCGGGACCGGACATTGAAGAAGACGCGGGAAATCCTGTCGCATCACAAGGACGGCGACAGCGTCTTCATGGTATCCCACGGGGCGGCCATCCGCTGCCTGCTCTTCGGCCTGCTGGGCCTCGACATGAAGCGCATCTGGTGCTTCCAGCAGTTCAATACAGCTTTTAACATCATCGAATATTACGGCGACCGCAATGTCATGACCCTCATGAACTGCACGCAGCATCTGGAAGGCCTGACGGGGTACCAGCCCAGTGGGACAAGATGCCGTCGTTATAAGGAGGCATCATGGCAAAGACAATGCGCCTCGACAAGCTTCTGGGCCATACGGGCTGGGGGACGCGGCGGGAACTCAAGGAATTGTGCAAAGGCGGGCACGTGACTGTCAATGGCGCCGTCTGCCGCGACAGCAGCCAGAAAATCGACCCGGCAGCCGATGCCGTTGCCGTCGACGGTCAGGCCCGTCCATTATGAAGCGTCTATTTATCTCATGCTCTACAAGCCGGCCGGCGTCGTATCGGCTACGGAAGACAACGTGTCGCCGACGGTCATCGGCCTCTTGCCGCGCCAGTACCAGGGGGCCGGCCTCTTTCCCGTAGGCCGCCTCGACAAGGATACGACGGGCCTCCTGCTCATCACCAATGACGGGACCTGGGCTCATGGCATTACGTCACCGAAGAAGCATACCGATAAGATATATGACGCCGTCGTCGAAGGGGATATCCCTGAAGATGTAGGGGACCGCTTTGCCAGCGGCATCGTCCTCGACGATGGCCTGCACTGCCTGCCGGCCCAAGCCGTCCAGACCGGCCCCCGGTCCCTGACGGTCGTCGTCCAGGAAGGGAAGTTCCATCAGTCAAGCGCATGTGCGCTGCCGTCGGCCTGAAAGTCGTCCAGCTGCACCGCCGTTCCATCGGCAGCGTCGTTCTCGATGACGGTTTGGAGCCAGGCCAGTTCCGGCCCCTGACCGATGAAGAACGGGAAGCGTTGCGCAGCCAGAGCCGGTGATTTGCAATTTTATCTTTTCAGCCAGTGGAAAATATGGTATTATAAAATATGATTGAATTACTATAGGGTGATAGGGGGATACTATGATAGAACAACGAATCGCCCGCCTGCGCGCTTTTCTCCAGGAACACGATGCAGACGGCGTCATTATCGTCCAACCTGAAAACCTGCGCTACTTCAGTGCCTTTACGGGTGGTGAAGGGGCACTGGTCATCGGCCTGGACCAGGCCGTCTTATGGACTGATTCCCGCTATACGGAACCAAGCTGCCAACCAGTCCGGGGGCGTGGTACGATATCAAGAACCACCACAATGCCTTATCGGCCTCCATCCGTTCGTCACTGAACGACATGGAAATCGGCGTGGCAGCGTATGAAGAAAATTTCCTGACCCATTTCATGTACGAAAATATTTCCGACGGAGCCTTATGCGGCTTCCTGCCCTGCGATTTGACCAGCCTGCGGGCGGTGAAGGAACCGTATGAGCTGAAAGCGACGCGCAAGGCCAGCAACATCGCTGACCGGGCCTTTGCTAATTTATTGCCGTACATCAAGCCCGGTGTCACCGAAAAGGAACTGGCTGCCCGCCTGGAAAGCAATATGCTGCTCTTAGGCTCGGAAGAAAAGTCCTTTACGACTATCGTCGCATCCGGCAAGCGCTCGGCCATGCCCCACGGTACGGCCAGCCCGAAAGTCGTCGAAGCCGGCGATTTCGTCACCTTTGATTTCGGCGCCGTCTGGGAAGGTTACCATTCGGATATCACCCGGACTGTCGTCGTCGGCAAGGCGTCGCAGGCCCAGAAGGATTTCTACAATCTCATCCTGGAGGGCCAGAAGCTGGGCGTATCGCTCATCAAGGCCGGCGTTTCCCGCCGCGAAGTCGATTTTGCCGTGCGCAACTACTTCGCCCGCTATCACGTCAGCCAGTATTTCACTCATTCCCTGGGCCACGGTACGGGCCTGGAGATCCACGAACAACCGGTCCTGTCGCCGCGTTCGACAGGCGTACTCGAAGAGAATATGATAGTCACGGTAGAACCGGGACTGTACATAGAAGGCAAGTTTGGCGTCCGCATTGAGGATTCCGTTGCCGTTACAGCCAACGGCTGTGAAATTTTAACCAAAACACCCAAAGATTTGATGGAGCTGTTATAGGAGGAGTTTACACATGATTACAAGTAATGATTTCAGACCAGGCGTAACTATCGAAATCGACGGCCAGGTATGGCAGGTCGTTGAATTCCAGCATGTAAAACCGGGTAAAGGCGCTGCTTTCGTCCGCGCTAAGATCAAGAACCTCGAAACGGGCGCTGTTGTTGAACGTACCTGGAACGCTGGCGAAAAAGTACAGGACGGCCACGTCGACCGCCGCCAGATGCAGTACCTCTATGAAAACGAAGGCATGTACTGTTTCATGGATAACGAAACATACGAACAGATCGAATTGAACAAAGAAAACCTCGGCGATGCTGTCCATTTCCTCAAAGAAGAAATGAACGTTTCCGTCATGATGTTCAAAGGCAAAGTCATCGGTATCGATCTCCCGGCTGCTGTCGAATTGAAAGTCGTCGAAACCGATCCCGGTGTCCGCGGTGATACAGCTACAGGCGGCAGCAAACCGGCTAAATTGGAAACGGGCTATGTCGTCAAAGTACCGCTCTTTATCAATGAAGGCGAAGTTCTCCAGATCGACACGAGAACCGGCCAGTATATCGGCAGAGCATAAGGTTAACGCAAGTCGTTGGCCGCCAGCCGCTAGCATAGGGTATCAAAGGGGCTTCGCACGTGCGACAGCCCCTTTTGGTGGACTAAAGGGGTGATTCCCATGGAAACGACTGAAGTAAATGAATGGGGGAGTATCCATATTTCCCAGCGCGTCATTGCCTCTATTGCGGCTCTGACGGCGGCCCAATCGGCCTATGTCGCTGATTTGGGGGACGAATATCGCCGAAGTGGCAGCGGAAAAGCTGGGGCGTACCCTTCCGGGCCGCGGCGTCGACGTCTCTATCGACGGCCGGCGCATCGAATTGACGGTCCGCCTGGTCGTCCGCTATGGCTGCCGTATTCCCGACGTAGCCTTGGAAGTGCAGAAGTCCGTCAAGGATGCCGTCGAAAAGGCGACGGCCTGCACGGTTACGGCGGTCCACATCATTGTACAACAGTTAGTGTTTGGAGAGGAGGACCGCCATGGATGAGGAACAGGATTTTGCCTATGCCGTCAGTGCCAAGGCCCTGGGCCATATCGCCGAGACGGCCGGCCGCCAGGCCTCTGGCGTCGTCGCTATACGCAGCCGCAGCGCGGCCGTGACGGACGGCGTCGTCCATCTCCATCTGGCCGTCCGCGCCCGTTATGGGCAGCGACCTGCACGGCCTGGCCCTGGATGTCCAGCAGCGGGCGGCTGAGGTCATCGACGCCATGGTCGAACCAGAGGGCCTTGATATTTCCGTTACCATTGAAGACCTGGCGGTACTGCCGGCTGAATAAAGTTATTACAGGAGGAAACTCGTGAGCAGACATAAAGCGCGCCAGCAGGCGCTCGAACTTTTATATTCCCGTGAATTCCACGGAGAAAATGATATCCAGTACAGCGAACAGGAAATCTTGGAAAATGATTACGTCACGACCGACGCCTTGACCGAAGACGGCCCGGAACTGAGTGATCAGGAACGCAATGACTATTGCACGTATCTCGTCGAAACGACGACGGAACACCGGGACGAACTGGATACGATCATCCGCTCCTTTGCCAAGGGCTGGGACATCGAACGGATGAACCGCACGGACCGCAATATACTGCGCCTGGCCTTGTGCGAACTCGTATACCCCAAGGAAAGCCTGGCGCCGTCCATCGTCCTCAATGAAGCGGTCATCCTGGCCAAGGAATTCAGCGGCGACAAGTCGGCGCGGTTCGTTAACGGCATTTTGGGCGCTTATGTAAGGTCCCAGGCCTGATGGACGTCTTTCTCGGCATCGATACCAGCTGTTATACGACGTCGCTGTGCCTCGTCGACGCGGCTTATGACGTCGTCGCCGACGAACGCATCATCCTGAGCGTCGCCAAGGGCGCCGCGGCCTGTCCCAGTCCAACATGGTCTATCAGCATACGCGCAACCTGCCGGTCCTCTTTGAACGGCTGGCTGGCGTCCTGGCCAGTGCCCATATCCGGGCCATTGCCGTGACTGACCAGCCCCGGCGCCGCGATGATTCGTACATGCCCGCTTTCCTGGCCGGCCTCGGTTATGGCCGGGCCCTGGCCGCCGTTCTGGGCGTGCCCTTGTACCGTCTGAGTCATCAGGAAAACCATCTCCTCGCCGTCCTGCGCAGCATGGGCTATATCGGCAGCGAGCCGTTCTACGGCATCCACCTGTCCGGCGGGACGACGGACCTGCTGCGAGCCGTGCCCGATGAAAAAGGCCTCGATATCACCCGTATCGGCGGCACCAGCGACATCAGTGCCGGCCAGTTCATCGACCGCATGGGCGTCGCCCTGGACCTGCCCTTTCCAGCCGGCGTCCATGTCGACAAGCTGGCTCAGACGGTAAATCCGCCCGTCAAGGGAGCTCATGTCTTTTGCCGCGATGGCCAGGTCAGCTTTTCCGGGCCCGAATCGCAGGGCCAGCGGCGCATCGCCGCCGGTGGGGAAGACCCGGCCCGCCTTTGCAGCTGGACGCTGTCGACGGTCTGGCGCGGCTTGGAGAGCCTCCTCGATTACGCCGCTGCCGATGGCATGAAACATCTCGTCGCCGCTGGCGGCGTCATGTCCAATGGCTACCTGCGCCGGCAGATGAGCGATTATTGCCGCCGCCATCAGATAGACCTGAATCTGGCAGCCGACGGCTTCAGTGCCGACAACGCGTCGGGCGCCGCCTTCTGGGCTGCCGTACAGGAAGGGAAGAAATCATGAAATATGCATCGGTTACGGACGTCGTCCGCCGCATCAAAGATGATATCCACGGCGATTACCGCTTGCAGAGCATCGCTATGGAAGGCAACATCATCGGCCTCAAGCGGGCGTCGAACGGCCATTATTATATGAATATCCGCGATGATCAGTGCTCCATCCGGGCCATCGTCTTCCGCAGCCGCGTGACGGCAGCGGTCCGGGCCGTCCGCGAAGGGGACCATGTCGTCGTCATCGGCGCCGTCAACGTCTATGAAAAAGGCGGCGCCCTTTCCTTTATCATTGAACAGCTCTTTTCCCAGGGGACAGGGTCTCTGCAGGCCCAGTACGAACACATCAAGAACGAACTGGCGGCTCAGGGCTATTTCGACAGCAGCCACAAGAAGGAGCTGCCGCGCTTCCCTGGCGCATCGGCATCCTGACGTCGAAGACCGGTGCCGTGCTCCACGACATCTATAAGATTGCCGGCGAGCGCAATCCTTATGCCGAAATCATCCTGCATCCCATCCCCCGTCCAGGGCGACGGCGTCGATACGGCCATCGCCAAGGCCATCGGCGAGATGGGCCGGCGCAGGGACCTGGACGTCCTCATCGTCGGCCGCGGCGGCGGCTCCATGGAAGACCTGTGGTGCTTCAACAGCCCGGCTGTGGTCAAGGCCATTTACCATGCCAGCGTACCGGTCATTACGGCCATCGGCCATGAAACGGATACGACCCTGGCCGATTATGCCGCTGACGTGCGGGCGGCGACGCCGACCCACGCGGCCGAGATGGCTTTCTTTGACGTCAGCGAAGCGGAAATGGACCTGGCCGCACTGGCGGACCGGGCTTACGAACGGGTCATGGCCTGCATCGAAGACCGGCAGAGCTGGGTCGAACAGGCGGCGGGCCGGCTGAACCTGCAGCGCTACGATGCCTTCCTGGCCATGCGCGAAGCACGCCTGGCAGGCCTGATGGAACAGGCCGACCGCCAGTTGCGCCTCCATCTGGAACAGAAGCAGGGGAAGCTGAATACCCTGACGGCTTCCCTGCAGGCCCTGAACCCGGCAGCCCTCGTGCGCCGCGGCTACGGCCAGCTCATGCAGCATGACAAGATCCTTACAGATATCCACAGCGTGTCGAAAGAGGCCCCGCTGACGATACAAGTCGTCGACGGGACGATTACGACGGCTGTTAAAGAGGTGGACATATATGGCAAGAACGACTGATAAATTGAAGAGTTTTGAAAGCAATTATGAAAAATTGGAACAGCTCGTACAGGAACTGGACGCACCGGACCTGACGCTGAAGCAGTCCCTCGATTTATATGAAAAGGCCATCAAATTATCCCAGTCCTGCGAAGGCGCCCTGGAATATGCCCGCCAGAAGGCCCAGGCCCTGGCCGATGTCCGGGACGATAAGGACAGCAGCGACGATGCGCCGGCTGAAGGGGTGTTGGACTTATGACCTTCCAAGACTATCTGGCAGGACAGCGTAAGCGCGTCGACGATTACCTGTCCCACGTACTGACGACGGACCAGCCGCGTTTTTCCAGGCTCTATGAAGCCATGAATTACAGCCTCCTGGCCGGAGGCAAGCGCATCCGCCCGGTCCTTCTGCTGGCGACGGTCGAAGCCTGGGACAGGATGCCTCTCCCTATACGGGACTGGCCTGCGCTCTGGAATGTATCCATACGTATTCCCTGATCCACGACGACCTGCCCTGTATGGATGACGACGACCTGCGCCGGGGCAAGCCGACGAACCACGTCGTCTACGGTGCCGGCCTGGCTACCCTGGCCGGTGACGGCCTGCTGACCTTTGCCTTCGAGCTCATGGCCAGCCAGAAAGGCATTGCACCGGACAAACTGAACCGTTGCATCGCCGTCATCGCCAGAGCGGCCGGACCGGCCGGCATGGTCGGCGGCCAGGCCTTCGACCTGGCTTCGGACGGCGACATGGCCATCGGCCGGGAAGGCATGGAACTCCTGCACCGTTCCAAGACGGGCGTCATCTTCAAGGCGGCCATCGACATGGCAGCCATCGTCGCCGATGCGTCGCCGCAGCAGCGGCAGGCCCTGGAAGCCTATGCGTCGTACATGGGCCTGACTTTCCAGATCACCGACGATATCCTCGATGTCGTCGGCGATGAAGCTTTGCTGGGCAAACCCGTCGGCAGCGACGCCCGCAACGACAAGGCCACGTATGTGACCATCTTTTCCCTGGACGAAGCCCGGCGCATGGCCCGCGAAGCGGCCGGCAAGGCCGTCCAGGCCCTGGAACCGTTAGGGCCGCAGGCCTGGTTCCTGAAAGAACTGGTCGAACATCTGCTGGTCCGCGTTCATTAATGTGAGAGGGGTATTACAGGTATGCAGCATAAAGAAAGATTAGACGTGCTTCTCGTCAGCCGCGGCTTGTCTGAAAGCCGGGAAAAGGCCAAGGCGACCATCATGGCCGGCCTGGTCTTCGTCGATAACCAGCGCGTCGATAAGGCGGGCACGAAACTGCCCGTCGACGTAGATATTACCGTCAAGGGCAATCCCATTCCCTATGTCGGCCGGGGCGGCCTGAAACTGGAAAAGGCCATGGAAACGTTCCCATCGACTTGACGGGGTAAGACCATGATGGATATTGGCGCCTCGACAGGCGGCTTCACGGACTGCGCCCTCCAGCGCGGCGCGGCCAAGGTCTTTGCCGTCGACGTCGGCTATGGCCAGCTGGCCTGGAAACTGCGGACTGATGACCGCGTCGTCAACATGGAACGGACCAATATCCGCAACGTCACTGTTGCAGATATCGGCGAGCCTGTCGATTTCATATCCATTGACGTCTCCTTCATTTCCCTGCTCAAGATCATGCCGGCCGTCGAACCGCTGCTCAAGGCAGGCGGCACGATGGTCACGCTCATCAAGCCGCAGTTCGAAGCGGGCCGGGAACACGTCGGCAAAGGCGGCATCGTCCGCGACATCCAGGTCCACCGCGACGTCATCCGCCACGTCACGGACGGCATCGCCGACTGCGGCCTGTCGCCGCTGGGCCTGACTTTTTCGCCCATCAAAGGGGCTGACGGCAATATTGAATATCTCTTGTACAGCCGTAAAGATGACCCGTGCCATAACGATATTACCGATGCTGTCGTCGATGATATCGTCGGTAAATCCCATGAAATGTAGGTGATCCCCATGCGTATCGGTATTTTTCCGAACCTCGTCAAACGCGAAAGTGCTGCCATTGTCCAGCAGATGATCAAGATTTGTGAAAAACATGGCATTGAATATTACCTGCCGGCTTACGTCAGCGAGAGCCGACAGCCGGCGTATCAGCGCATCGGCGCTGAACACCTGCGGCCGCGCATGACCATTTACAGCACCATCGACGTGGCCATGATCCTCGGCGGCGACGGGACGATCCTCAAGATGGCCAAGCAGTTCGCTGAAGCCGATGTCCCGGTCTGCGGCATCAACCTGGGCTCCCTGGGCTTCCTCTACGAAGTCGAGACCAAGACCCTGGAAAAGCGCATGGAAGACATCCTGGCCAGCCGCTATTTCCTGGAAGAACGGATGATGCTCCATTCAGAACTGTGCTATGAAGACGGCCTGGTCCAGTCCCTGCCCGATGCCCTCAACGATATCGTCATCGGCCACGGCAACGTGGGCAAGCTCATCCGCATCGACCTGAGCATCAACGGCCACTTCATCCAGCAGTATCCCGGCGACGGCCTCATCGTGGCCACGGCGACGGGGAGTACGGGCTATACTTTCTCCAGCGGCGGCCCTATCGTCGCGCCCAGCGTGCCCTGCATCATGGTCACGCCTATCTGCCCGCATCTGCTGCTGAAAGTGCCTCTGGTCCTGCGCGATGACGACCAGGTGTCGGTGACCGTGGCCAACAGCCGCAACAGTGTCCGCGTCTCTGTCGACGGCATGATGGACCAGGAACTCATGCGCAACATGACCCTCCAGGTCCGCAAGTCCGACCACGTCTTGAAGATCATCCGCTTCAACAAGAATTATTTCTATAGCAACTTATTTACGAAAATGATGGGAAATGATTGACATGTATCCATTCCGCAATGCCGTTACGGTATCACATATGATGACTGAACCCTACGCCCGCCAGGCCCATGTCCTCGTCGACATGACCTGCGGCAACGGCCACGACACGGCCTTCCTGGCCCGCAACATGCCTGATGACGCCGTCCTCTACGCCTTCGATATCCAGCCCTGTGCCATCGAGCGCACGCGCCAGCGCCTGCAGGACGAAGGCCTGGGGGACAAGGACGTCCGCTGCCGCTGCGGGTCCCATGAACAACTGCTGGCTGATGTACAGTCAGACATTGACATTATCGTATTTAATTTAGGCTATTTGCCATCTGGTGACCATAAAATCCATACAAATTGTGAAATAACACTAAAAGCTATAAAAATAGGCTTGAATAAAATTGCGATAAATGGGATAATTATGATAGCAGCCTATCCCGGTACGGAGGCCGGGGCTTGTGAAGAACAGGCGCTGCGGTCGTTCTTACAGACCATACCCCAGCAGGACTTCCATATTTCGTCCTGGCAACCCGTCAATGAGGTGCATTGTCCACCCGTATTATATATTGTACAGAAAAGAGGGAAACGTCATTATGAAGAGATTCCGTTACACCAAGATTAAAGAAATTGTCCAGTCCCGTCCTATCGAAACGCAGGAAGAATTAGCCAAGGCCTTGCAGGAAGAAGGCATCGAAGTCACACAGGCTACGGTTTCCCGCGATATCAAAGAGCTCATGCTCATCAAGGTCCCGACCAGTGACGGCCATTACCGCTACGCCCTGTCGCCGGAACAGAACATGCTCATGTCCAAGAACCGCATGGCCCGCCTGTTCCAGGACTCCATCGTCCGCGTCGATTCGGCGTATAACCAGATCATCGTCCATACCCTGCCGGGCTCGGCCAATCCCATTGCCGCCGCCATCGACCATGCCCGCTGGGAAAATGTCATCGGCACCCTGGCCGGCGACGACACGGTCCTCCTCATCGTCAAGGACACGGAAACGGTTCCGAAACTGGTCAAACTTATCGTATCGCTGATGAAGGAATGAGGCCCTTATGCTGCAGTCCCTGCACATCCACAATTTTGCTCTGATTGAAGACCTGCACCTTACTTTTGGCGACGGGGTGACGATTTTTACCGGCGAAACCGGCGCCGGCAAATCGATTCTCCTCGACGCCATCGGTATGCTGGCAGGCAAACGCGCATCGGCATCGTTCGTCCGTCACGGGACGGACTCATTCCTCGTCGAAGGCGCGTTCTTTTTTTCTCCCCTGCCAGAAGGGCTGGAACAGCTGCTGACCGATAATCACATCGAAGTCGATGAAGGCCAGCTCATCATTTCCCGCCAGTTCCAGCGCAGCGGCCGCGGGACGATCTTGGTCAACGGCACGCTGGTGCCGACGACAGTCCTGCGGCGCCTCGGCGCATACCTCCTGGATATCCACGGCCAGTTCGACAACAGCCTGATTTTCAACCCGTCTTACCACGTGGCCATCCTCGACGGCCTCACGGCCGACGTCCGTCAGGCCCGCCAGGACTATGACGAACTATATCGCCAGTGGCATCAGACGGAAGGCGAAATCAAGGCCCTGCGCCACGATGAAAGTGAAAAGGCGCGGATGCTCAGTATCCTGGCCTTCCAGATTAAGGAAATCGAAGGGGCCGCCCTGAAAGAAGGGGAAGACGACGAGCTGGAACAGAAAATCAACAAAGCTTCCCATGCCGAACACATCAAGGATAACCTGAAGGAAGCCATGTTTGCCCTGGAAGGGGGCGAACGCCAGCCCGGCGTCATCGAACAGATCGAGACCATCCACCGCAGCCTGGAAAAGGCGTCGGCTTACGATGAAGCCTTCAGTGCCCTGGCCGGCAAAGTCGAGACCCTGTCCTATGAAATCGAAGACGTCCACGACGGCCTCCTGCGCTATGCCGATTCTTTCGACTTCGATGAACGGGCCCTGGATGCCATGCAGTCCCGCCTGGCGTCGATTGAAAAGCTCAAGCGCAAATACGGCTTCACCGTCGCCGATATCCTGCAATTCCTGGCCAAGGCCAAGGACGATTACGAACGGCTCGACCAGTCCGAAAGCCACCTGGCCAAGTTGGAAGAGAAACTGGCCCGTCAGGCCGCAGCTGTGCGCCAGCAGGCCCAGGTCCTGGCGGCCGCGCGCCGTGACGCCGACAGCCAGTTCAGCCAGACCATGACGGCGACGCTCAATAAGCTGGGCATGCTGAACAGCCGTATCGCCTTCCACATCGAACCGATGAAGGACATCACAGCGGATGGTTCAGCCGGTATCGAGCTCTATTTCTCGGCCAATACGGGCGAAGATATGCAGCCCCTGGCCAAGATAGCATCGGGCGGCGAAGTATCGCGTATTGCCCTGGCCCTGAAGACGGCCGGTCCGGAACGGACGACGGGCAAGACGATGATTTTCGACGAAATCGACGTCGGCATCAGCGGCCAGACGGGCCTGCAGGTTGCCGACCACATCCGCCAGCTCTCCGGCCAGGGCCAGGTCTTCTGCATTACCCACCTGCCGCAGACGGCGGCCATTGCCGACCACCATTATTTCATATATAAGAAAGAAATGGACGGCCGCACGGTCACCCAGGTCCGGGGCCTCTCGGAAGGGGAACACGTCCTGGAAATCGCCCGCATGTTTGCCGGCAACGATACGACCAAGGCCAGCATCGAAGCCGCCCGCCAGATCGTAAAGCAAGTCAAGGGCATTACATGCCCTTGACT
>ENA-OQED01000478-OQED01000478.1-human-gut-metagenome-genome-assembly--contig:-NODE-478-length-15625-cov-1.012389_pt1 | contig 15625 bp, 29 predicted proteins | sample MGYA00242790_ERZ504625 | MGnify/ENA primary metagenome ERZ504625 (study PRJEB26092, sample SAMD00036345) | human gut metagenome | host: Homo sapiens | study: EMG produced TPA metagenomics assembly of...
CTAAACGACTGGTTGTCGTGTTTATTTTTGTAATTCGGTTTACCGAGTTTTTCTTTCCTGTTCTTGTTGAAGTATTGTCTGGAGAACTCAATAAAATCACGTTGCTTCTGCTGCAAGGTGGCTGCCGATACTTCATTTAACCAAGGTTTTTCAATAACAAGATCCGACTTTGTCGGGGAATTTCGGATTAGGGTTTGTTTCTTTATCGTATGAGTTAAATGAGTCAACACAAGCATTCCATACAACACGTACGCATCCGAATGTTTTTTGCAAGAAGTTCTTCTTGTGTTTTGTTCGGATACATACGATATTTATATGAACGCTTTATTAGACTCATCATCAATTCATTTTAATATATTAAATATACAAATAATTCTATGATTTTACAATGGATTACTATCGATTTTGTAATTATTTAATCATACTTGTCTCCTCTTCTGTATACTAACGCTACCCAACAGTCGTATTTTTTTGCTGTATCCTATAAGAGGGACATTAGCCATAGGCGGATTATCCTCTGTTTTGTATCTTATCCTTAGTATCTGTTTCATATGAATCCACATTTAATCAAATCTATCATCAATGAGAATAATGCGTCTATAAGAAGTTTTTCGTTGCTCCAATGTACGGAGATATCGTCCTCATCCATATACGACACGAACCACTTGTCTTCAAATTTATAGCACTCTAACGTATAACCCTTTATCTCGGCTGGGAGTAAGCTCAATAACGTCCCTACATCCCAAACCGGGTCGGATATATCCGGGGTAACGGCCTCGATCAGTCCTATACGACCAGCGTCATCCTCCATAGAATGCAATGAGTCAAGGTACTTGTCTCTGAAGCCGATGGCGGTGGAGATAGGGAGGCCGGCCTCGACCAGCACCCTCCCCTGTTCTTTTGTGGTGAATATCCTTTCTTTCATCTAACCCTTGATCTTTTTCTCTACAGTAACAATCGTATCATTATGCCATCCCCCATGAGCCACGAGAAGAATCTCCTGCTGCTCGAAGCCAAGCCCTGCCCCTATACCGCCGGAGTTCCATGCACAGGTAATGACCACCCCGTCCTTCTTGGTGATCCTAGCTATTTCATTCTTCTGCCTAGCCCAATAACTAGATTGCGTTGTTTGCATATTAACAGATCCTCCAAGTCTTTTATACGACTCAGATACCTGTCTCGCAGAATATGGTGGATCATATAATACCATATCAGCTATATTATCATCAAGATGACACAAGAAGTCCGTGGCGTCTTTATGATACATAGCCTTAGTCTCAGGATCAAGATCGTTGGTTATCGTCCCTATATCGCTGTTTCTGGCGAATGGATCTACTATAACCATTCCGTCTTTTTTATATCTATCTATAAGTTCTCTTATCGGTTTTATGCTGAATGTCTCTTTATTCGGCATCGACCATGTCTTGTTTATAATCATATCGTTGTAATTGTGTTTTAAATTTTACCTACGCTCTATACCTCTTAGCAGATGGGCTATCACATCCACTGTCCATCCGTTTCCCGCTAAAGACATGGCCGTATTCGGGGCTATCCCATCAAGGTAATCATCCGGCAATGTCTGTAGCCTACACATCTCCACAGGAGTCAGGTATCTGAACTTATCTTTCAGGTCAAAGGCGTTCAGATATCTTCCGGGCGGTAATGATGATATCACGTTATCTTTCATGACTGTTGTAAGGCAATTACTTTTCTTAATAGAGGTAGTATTCTTGTCTTTTCTTACTTCCAGACATTGTATGATTTTCACGTTCTTGTCATAGTCCTTTCGGTGTCCGTTGCTATCTATTCTTCGACCAACGATAGTTGATATATAACGTCCTCTTATGGTCCCAGATTTCCATCCTTTATCATTCTCTAAAACATCATCTAACGATATATGTTTGTCTTTCGGCATTTCTACTGGCCAATTACACCAATAAAGACGATGCCGGGTCTGCGCCGATACCAAGGCGCTATCGATCTCCACCGGCTCTACGCCCAGCTCCTCCGTTATCACTCGGCGATGCTCGTCCCGCATCCGGACGTTCTCGCCCAAGAACAGGATCTTACCTTTGGTCTCCTTCTTTAAATGCCTTACGATGTCCGAGAAGCAAAAGAAAAGTCTCCCCCTTGCGTCCATAAACCCCTTACCCTTACCTGAGCTAGAGAAACTCTGGCAACAAAATCCTCCCATGACCAGATCTATGTCTTTCCAAGGGATATCCCATGTTCTCCAGTTATTGACATCTCCTAACCGGATAATATCAGGGAAATGCTTCTGGCTCACCTTTATGCATGTATTGTCTATCTCCGAGGCGTAATAAGTATCTATAGGTATGCCGGCCCTCCGTAACGCTAGATACCCACATGATATCCCGTCAAATAATGATAATACTTTCATATTATTTATCGTTTAGGTATATAATCACTTTAATTGTGATATTACTCTAATAGCATAGAAGGAAACGCTCTTTCTCTCATCATTTGGATAAAACTCATTCCCGTTATAAGTCACTAACCATGCTTTCTCATAATTATATTGAGTGCTAGTCCAATAACCTGTAGTGCCTTCGTCTATATCTAATCCATCGATAAGAGACATGCATCTGTTAATCTCATCTAAATTATTTATGATCTCCATCCATTCTCCCACTGATGCCAGATATCCCATTTGCCCGTTCTTGAATTGAGTAACAGTACATTCATAAGCGGCACTAGCATGCGTATATTCCGCGATACTTTGTGTGTTTTGAAATCCATTAAAATCTTTTTTTGCTTCATTACTTGATGTTATTGTAGTTACTCCTTGGATCAATCCAGTCGTATTAGACCAGCTTCGATTCTTAAGCTCAATACCTGAAATAACGAAGCTGCTGTTGTCGCTTATCAACGCCACTCCTACGGCGTCGTTTCTCCACGAATAATTCCATTTATCACTAGTATATAACTTGCCATTGGTGTGTAAGATATATATACCGTTTGAAACGGTTTGACCGCCTATCATCCTTCTTCTCATATTCTTCTACCTTGCTAATGTATGTTTATAATTCTAAGTTTATCATATTCTTCAGTAAGAATCCCATGATCAAACAATTTGCTAGCGTCTATTTCAAAGTCCCTATATTTGTCAGTTATATTGATATCAGCCCACATGTTCAATCTCCCCTTATCATCCAACTGCATATGGATAAAGCCTTTTGTCACCTTCTTCCCGGCTTTAAGAGCCTCTACGTCTTTATCGGTAATCTTTTTCATGCTTTTAATATTTTATCGTTACAAGTGAACTACTCACGCCTAAAGTCAGGGAAATTCACGCTTAATCCTTAAATTCATCTTTCATCCTGATCTTTATGCCCCCATATGATAATTCCTTATGAGCTGTGACAAAATAATCAACCGCATCTTCATCTAATAAACTATGCGGACACCTTTCCCATACAGGACTTTGATCTAGATGATCCCATGTAGCTACAAGCAACTGATTCTTGTCATTATCAACAGTTATTTTATATGTCCCTATAGTAGCCTTACGTTTAATGATCGCTCCATTTAAGAACCTCTCAACCCAAATGTCCTTATAACCCAGTCATTTATCTTCTTCATTTCAAGTTATTTGTTAAAAGCGTAATATAAATATAAATACATAAATTGGATAGGGCTATTCACCATACCCTTATCAGTAGGCTCGTCATACTTGTCAAGCCAAAGACGAAGCGCTTCCCAATCGATATCCCGCCGGTCACAGACCATGCAGGCTAGGTTAGCCCCGAACAGATCCCCTCCGCCACGTAAAGACTCGTTAAATCTCTTGGCTAGCCTTTTCTTGAATCCTTTATTGTACCAAATACCGGAGGTAGCGGCATAACAGTAATAAGCGTTGTATTTCATTTTCACACCCATCTTCTCAAATAAAGGCGTATGCCATATCCGGTCAAGGAAGAATACTATTCCACGATAGATAAAGGTTCGCAGGTTCTTTCTGTATCTTTTCCCCATGAAGTTATCCACACAAGATATAGTTCCGCCTGAATAGTACCAGTTATTGGCGCCTCTCTTAACCTTATCCGTCATCTTGAATTTATTCTTTCTGTCTTCCACCCTATCCCAAGGTTTCAGCTTATCCTCATTAAATGTCGGGCAATAATGATAGTAATGATTGATCCATGAAAGGTATGGGTTGTATATCGTATATCCATTATCACTTACATATGAGTTTATCTCATACCCAAGCTTCTTAGCTAATGGCGATCCCTCATCAGCTAATACCTTCAATATCGGGTTCAAGTTCCATATCTGGTCTTGGCTGACGAACATCGAATAACAAGGATCCTCATCCTCGCCATACCATCCTCCCATGCCGCTTACGATCTTATCCAGATCAAGAGCATAATCTTTACCCCTAGAGAAATCATCCCTTATGAAGAAACCTTTGTAAGTAGGCATATCCTGCACTCCTGGTTGATCCTTAAATATCTCTTTAGCTCCTTCTACTAGTCTTTCCAGTGCCTGTAAGACAAAGAATATCTCTAGAGGATTATAGTCATGCCCATACACCTTATTGTGTATCCGAAGATATTGAAGAAGCTCGGCTATATTAATAGTCCCGTCCTCCACATATCCCGTATTGTTATCGAAGTTTATTTTGGCCAGAGGGATGTTACTCCCCGGCGGTTGATCTATGTCGTTATAACAATGAACAAACCGGTCGAAGAACAGATCCTTCCAGCCAAGATATTTATCCTCAATCGTCATGAGCTTATTTTTTATCGTACATAGACATGACGTTGATAAGATCAGCCTTTCTGGTCATCCCTTCAAGCTTCTCGAAACCATCCATATTATCACCGCTGACGATGATAGTAGGGTATACCTCAATACCGTACTTGGATATCTCCTCCCCCGTGGCTTTGTTCTCCGGGATCCGGTTTAACGTGACCTCACCCTCATACTCCTGTAATGTGTTGGCGATAATATATCGCATGTATCGCTGTACTCAGCGTCTTTCTTCGTGAAAAAATCAATTCTTACCATTTTTAAATAGTTTTTAATTTGTTAATAATTAAATCCGCTGTAAATATAGCGTTATCTACCTCATCTATACACATCTTCCTTCCATCGAAATCGTTAGATAATAAATCTTTTACGATCTGATATCTTCTCAACTCCCAATTTATGTCTATATCAAAATTCAGATACCTTACATAATCATAATTCAATTCATCATAACTATAATTGAGATACTTAACTATCGGAAATGGAGTATCATCATAAATAGTGCGCTTGATTAAATCAACGTATTTACCGGTTTTTTTATTGATAGCTCTTAATCTCTCATCTACTACTCTTTCTCCTGACTCTTCCATTCTATAAAAAAAAAAAGCCCTTTGTTATGTTTATCGTAATATAATAATGCTATAGCGTTCCAGCATACGGCGGATAGATGCATGAATCCCTCCTTATCATATCTCTCCCCTTTCGTATAAGCGACCAAGTGTCTCATGAGTGCACCTAGATAACGATTGAACCCATCAGGTATATCTTGCCATGAGTTATCAGCATACTTCTTGGCACCTTCTGTATATACCCTCACGATGTCTTCTATCTCAGCCAAAGGAAGGAGGTCCCACCGGAGTTTGCCGTCGGCCCGGTCGTTCTTCCCGCTGCCGTCCTTCCCGACGAACGGTGCGTCTGTCGCTTCCCACTCATTGGTATTACATAGATCCTCGCCGATAGGGCTATAATCCGTAAGATTATCGACCGTTTCCTCATCAATAATCCTTAATTTAATAGCCCTGTTTAATGATACAACCATTTCCTCGTCAGCCCAAGCATATTCATATGATGCTTTAAATAATGGGCATAATTTCATCATTCCTGTACGATCGGCGGTTTCAAGTACCTCAAATACCTCACCGTCATAAACAACCTTGTCGTATTTGCTAAATTCTTCTTTCATCTTAAATTCCTTTTTGCTTTATTATTATTACTGGATCATCATTAAAAGGAGACAGTATTCCAATATGCAGCAATATGCTTCGCTCATCCCCATCATTCTTTTCTGCCTTAAAGCCATTGATAACACATTTGTCACTAGATATAATAAAACCGCTTGTATCAGGATTATTTTCAATTGTAGCCCATCCCTTTTTAACTGATTCATGATTCCTTAGTTTATCAGCATCATCTTTCGTTAACCAATATTCCTCAAAAACAGTATCCGGATATTTGGTCTTTATTTCCTCGTAAGTATCATACCATGTCATATTTTCATGTTTTAGATTAATAAAATTCGCTAAGATCCCTGCATTCTGGTGTCTCACCTGTTATGGAATAAAGCTCACCAGATGATAGATATACGCAATGCGAGGTCTTCCCGTCCCTCCACTCGCTTTGCTTCGTAATCCCGCAAATAGCGCAGCGTTGGATCCCCGGGCCTGCCTTTACCCACGAGTGCCGTACGCTCCTCTTCCTTGTCCTGTTGGTGTCGTCAAGTTTTCTCATGATTAATCCTCCAAGGTTCGTTACAATTTTATCTTTCCCGATAATAACCTCATTCCCGCTCCTTACATCAAAGCATTTCCCCTCATCTGCCTCCTTGAAATAAAGAGCGCCATTGTACTCGAACAAACCGAAGCCATAATCGTCTAGCTTCATTTCGTTAAGTCTCTTGAATTTGTATATTTTCCCCATATTTTCTGTATTTTTTATATTTTGTATTACTAAACACATCAAAAAGATAGATAAGATCGCTGCTATTATCCCTCCATAAAATTTAGTCGAATCATTCTTTTCATTTCCTTCTACTATCAAATAGATAGAACACGCCATTATTATAAAGGTAGATCCTAGTCCAATCATAACATTTTCTTTGTTTTCAAAAACTCCATCATATCCTCTGCGCTAAGCTGGAAGCCTGCCGCCGCCTTATGACCTCCTCCCCCCGGGATAGGCTTTATGTGCCAGCGCCGAGACATCCACCTCCTCTTTGGTGGTATAGAATGAACATCTAAAGAATCTTCCGTTCCAGCAAAATGGCATCATCAGATCATGTCTCTTAGGGTTATACATAGATTCAAATGTAGTAGAGTTAAACTCCGTGGTATTCATACATATAGCCTTGTACCCAAATACATCAGCCTCGAATGAGAACATATTCATCTCCCTCTGTTTTTCTCTACTATATACTCTATTATAGCCTCCCCGTTATTTATCATATCATTCACTAAGTTGTTATCGGCTTTATCTAGTACATTCTTAACAATGTCTACATCAAGACCGCAATATCCCCTCATCCCGTATTGGAACGCCATGACATCACTCCACTCGAACCGGTCATGATCCCATACATCATAAGCACTCAATAATTCTACCACATTAGGAGTTTTGATGTCATCGAAAAGATATTCCCACGTAAGCTCACAGGCCGCCGTCCCTATACACCTCTTGCCCTTTACCTCGTAATCCCTCATATCGTCTATGGCTGTCTTATGATGGTCTATCCATATGACATCTGTACCTTTATCCTTCCACTCATCGAAAAGGAATCTTGTTCTGTTTCCAAATGACACGTCAACTACAAATACCTTATCATATTTATTCACGTCAGGTATTTCCTTGCCATAATTGTAAGGAAGAAGATCAATGTTACCTTTGAAATACTTTTTTACTATAGCCGCTGACATTACTCCGTCAAGATCAGCCTCATGATATATACATCCTGTCATAATCTATTGTTTTTAATTAAAAAATCTATGTATTCTTTTATATCCTTATTCCTATCATTATCCCAGTCAAATGTCTCGTTTATGAATTTTAAGTACGATACTGGGATCGAATGCAACATCCACCCACAATATTTCCCGAATGTCATTACCATAGAGCCAAGGGGATGATCCGGCCTCCCGGGTAAAGGGGAGGTGGTAATGCCCTGCGCCAGCCCCCTCCTACGATCTTTCTTGGCGGCTTTGATATCCAGATCTGTTTTCGTTACCTTATCCCCCATCGGGATATTGGTAATTAGTTTATCGCCGATAAACATCCCCCATCCATATCCTTTGTAGTTCTCTATACTAAGTTCTCTTATATCACCGAACCTTGACGAGTTATTGCAACAATCAACGACCAATGCGCTATCCTTACCGTCCTTTATCCTGACAGCTCTCCCAAGCCACTGATAAAACGACGAGAATGAAAATGTTGGTCTTCCTACTATCACGCAGTCCAGACCCGGATGATCGAATCCCGTACCGAGGGCGGAATAGTTGAACACTACCTTCGTCTTACCCGACTTGAACCTCTCAACTATAGCCTCCCGCTGCTTCTTTGGCGTGCCTCCGTGAACTACCTCCGCCATGCCAGCACATATCTTGGCGTTCATCCATTCGGCGGCAGTATTGCAGCTCTCAACAGAATCCATAAACACCAGTATAGATCTACATACGTCTTTTAATACCATCAATCGACGCAAAATAAGGTTGTTTAAGCCATTTTTTCTCACCGCCTCACTAATAGACTCAGCCGTATATTCGGAGCCGTTAGAATTGAGTTTAAGGGCATCTCCATTGAAATCCCATGTCTCATATTTAAGAGGTGTCCAAAATCCTTGCCTTATCATCTCCTCTACCTGTATCACGTGAATCAGATTCTTGAAATATACCGGTCTCATACGAGTGATGAAATTAAGTTGGGAATATGATGTCTGTCCTATCGACATGTTTTTAAGTCTACATGGCGTGGCTGTAAACCCTATCACCTTTCTCGGCTTCAGCTCATTCATGAATGTCATGAACTCACTGCCGTCTTCAGGACTGTATCCGGCATGAGCCTCATCTATCAATACATTTCTGATCCCCATCTCCTTAAGCTGCCCAACAACCTTCTTGATAGACCCTAACGTGGCGTATATCATGTTAGACAGCTCTTTCTTGCCACAGGAGGCGGAATAGATGGTAGCCGGTATGCCATATGATGTAAGCTTATCATAATTCTGCTGTAGCAATTCTTTTGATGGTTGTAATATTATTGTCTTGTCTCCCATCAATCTAGCCGCTTCTGCTATGAGGATCGATTTACCGCAACCTACAGGCCCTACGATCAATACCGGATCATGTCTATCAGAGTTTATGTAATCAGAGATGCTTTTAACGCAATCCTCTTGATATGGTCTTAGTTTATATATCATTTGGATTTATAGTTATCAAAAACAGCCTTTACGTATTTTAATTTCACTGGGCATTCACGATCGTCAAACATTTTTACCATCAATGTATCCATCGTCTTACTTATAGCTATCACCTCTCCCGTGCCCACCTGGGTATGGACTATATCACCTACCTTTATATCGCATTTAATCATGATCTAGTTTCTTATTAAATTCCTCTATCTTGCTCCTATCTGTCTCATTCACCATCTCAGCCTCTTCCTTGAATATGTCATACCCTTCCCGGATATTGTCTCCAACCATATTCTCTATCATCTCCCTTAGCTCATCGCTTCTTACGGCGAAAGATATTTGGAACGATTTACTTGTGCCTTTCATCAGGTAATCAATCTCCTTTTTACATTCTGTCATTAACCGATCCAGATTATCGAACTTAACGAACTTGGAGTTGCCGTTGGCTTTCCTTACCCCATCCTTGAAATCCTCCAATATCCCGTTAAATACATCCGCCATACACATCATGGAATGTAGCCATACCAGCATATTGAATTTATATTCATTATCAGCGTTATTCATCAAACTCACCAAAGACTCGCTTTTTGTCAACATGATCTTCGATTCCCGGTCTACGATATCCTTTATCTCCTGCCGGTATTTCATGGCGCCAACGAAATCCATCTTAGAATAACATTCATTTGATTTCTCTACCAATTTCCTGATATCCTTTCTAGACATCAGAAGATCTAATATCTGTTTTTCTTTTTCACTTTTGACCATAATCAGCTCTTTTAGTGATGCAAATATAATTAAATCCTAGATATTTACCTAGGCTTTTTAATAAAGTTATTCTTTTTTATTCTTTCTTTTTGAATCATCCCAATCCGATGAGTACCTGCATGTCCCTTGTTTATGGATTGAGAAATCGCACCAAAAACACAAGGGCTTGGGGCGGGGTTCAAGGCAGGCCGGCTGGCGTCCCATGAGGTAGCGTGTCTCATACTTATACCCTTGTTTGGCGTCGTCCCAAACGTGAGCTTGATAGCTATCTACTTTATTTGTCTCGAAATCATACATATCAAGGAGAATATCGTTAAGTTCCTTGACCGATCTCTCTACTTTCTCCTTATCTACCTTCACGTTCTGATTGTCCAGCATGCGGGTAAAGAAATAGCTGCACATATCCGGTAATACCTTGTACTTTCTCAGTATGTAGAAGGCGTATATCGGATGCTGGAGATTATGAAGCAGCTTGTCTTCATCGAATAACTTTCTCCCGGACTTCCAGTCTATCGTATACATGGCTATCCTGTCCTTTGTCTTATACTCTCCACGCCAGTCCACCGATCCTATGATATGCACCTTATCGTACGTCACGCCATCCAAGGTAAGTGGCTTGGGTAGCTTATAGGGCAGGACGAAGCTCTCCTCCACGCCGGCCGGTCTCGACCCCCGGACCACCTTCTCCATTGGCGTAAGATCAGACCATGCCTTCTTATAATTGCCAGCAGCATCCTTCTCAAACAACCCCACAATCCATCTTATTAGCCTAGCCGCATGTTGCATAGACTCGATCTGGGATTTTACGCTATCAAAAGGGATCTGTTCTATATCGGCGTAGTAATTGAAAGCCTTACTCATATCCTCATAAGAAGGTCTGCATCCGTTCTTGAAGAAATACTCCATCGTTTGGTGGATAACCGTACCATATGACGTAGCCTCATGCTTCTCCGTGGACCTATGACCCTCCACGTAAGTCTTATACCATTTATATGGGCACTGGACGAAACGTGTCTTATCTGCGAGTAAGAGGCGGCGAGAACCTTCTCTCCGTTTATGACCTTGCATAACAAATTATTCTCCGGTATTACCATAAAGTTTATCTATATTTATATCAAGTCCGTATAAGTCTATTAATATATTTTGTAGATGGTGAAGATTCTTAATCTGAATAGGATCGCTTAGATCGTCTTCCAGATCCCTAAGGCTAAGATAATACCCATCATCAAAAATCTCTATAGATATTCCGTAGCCTCGATATACATCCGCCCTTATCACGCTTGAAATAGATAGTATCAAGTATATTATCATCTATCTCAATAGGTATGACATCATCTTCCCCGGAATACCATTTCATTATCCCATCATCAACCTCACGTTCAAGAATCAATGACTTACTTTCATTACGCATACCAGTAACGCACCCTACTCTCCATATATTGCCAGCCTTGTCTTTTACAAGATCCCCTATCCTTAGTTCTTTAGCCGAAATCATACTCATCCTCCTCATTGTGATCGTCATCGCAATCATCGACAAGAGGGGTTTCTAACCCCTCTTCCCAATCGTCATATCCGAAATCCATTATTTGTCCTTAAAATAAACATACAACATATCAGTTAAACTTCCTACCGTTATTTCATCGCAAGGGGTATTGCGAAACACCTCATCTGGTATGTATTCACCTGTCATCTTTTCTATATCCATTATCACTTCAACAAGATCTAATGAATCCATAGCCATATCGGACGATAGGTTACTATCTTCCTTTATGTCTTCAATATCATCAAACTCAGATGTTTTCGCAAATATTGCGTCTATTACTACTCCTAATACTTGATTTCTTTTCATAACTCTTAAATCGACATTTTTAATCTTCTACCTAATTCTTTTTTTATATCTGATATTCTTTCGATGTCCATCTTAACATCTCCAGTAATAGTATATTCCTTATCCATCTTCTTAGGAGGATCCGGGAGTCGGCTTACGGCGAACAACCATGCCAGTTCCTTGTTCTTGTTCTCCCTAAGATACAAGTCAGACGTCATGCCATACATTTTTATGATCGTATCGAATAGCGTCGACTCCGATAAGCTCATATGTACGCTATAGACATTTGACGGCTTCCATATCAAGTTATCCAACCTCATCGTATATTCACGTTTAAGGTCTATATGGGATATTACGGCCCTTACTATAGGTTCTTCCTTGAAGTTGGTGTTAGCCACAAACCAGATAAGCCTTTTTTCCACCTCCTTGATAGCTCCTGTATCCTTACCCATATCGTTATATACCCCAACGATACGGTCCCGGATCCCCTCGACCTCCGGTGTCAGACCGGGTGTCTCTATCAACATCAGCAGCGATCCTCCCCTTGGCGTTATCTTCCACTTCCCATTCTTCTGAAGCTCGATATAACCAGATGCTTTATAACTATCTATTTTCTCTTTTGGAATGACATCAGCCATCTCCTCTTTTTGCCGGATCATCAAAAGATACCCTACATCGGACATTGTTAATCCTGATGTCATCATCTGTTCAAAATTTATGTACATAAATGAATGAATTAAAATATTGATCTTATTTTTCCAGCTATTCTCTCAACTATGTCAGAATGATCATTATCATTGTATATATTAATCAATGTATGAAGTATATATAATCTTATGTCTTCATCCAAATAATCAAACCAAACCTCATTGAAACGTTTATTAATCGGCTTAAACATTCTTAACTCAGGTATAAGCTCATGTGCAAAATCATTTTTTCTATCTGCCAACTCAAGCATATCAGCCGCTTCAACTATAGCTATACATATAAAACTTTCATGTCTATTCTTTATAAGATGATAAGCTCTTATTAATACCCTAAGGCCGTCTGCTTTCGACAATCTCTTTCCCTTTTTCATATTGCTTTACAGTATAAGATTCATTAGCCATGCCAACCCTACCAACTGATATGGATTGATTTATTGATTGATTAAGATGTCCTATAACCGACATCTTAGCCCTAACCGTATTGGCGCATCTCAGAAGTATTCGATAATCCTCTAACGCCCTCTCATATCTTACGTCCACCCTAGCCCTTTTATCGGCATCAGTCATGCTCTTACATGTCCCATCCTCTCTAAGGCTTATAGCGATCTTATCCCGTATGATTCTGATATCATCCTCGGCTATCACCAGCTCGGCGTCAAGAACGCCCTTGTAAGAGCTAAGAAGATCCTCTACCGCTACAACCTCCCGCTTTAGATTCTCCAATTCCAATACCATAGAGTTGTCGTTCATCCTCTTATACTCCTGAACTTTTTTGGATACCTCCTCGCAGATGTTAATGATCTCCTTTTCCCGTTCCCGGTTGATGATATACCTGATGCTGTATTCAGACATCTCCTTTAAATAGGATATATCTCCCGTATGCCCATCTTATTCTCGGTGGAGAAGTTGGCTTTTAACAACATCTCCATGCCTTTCATAATAACAAGCAAATAATTCTTTCTAAGTCTCATGATTAATATGGTGTTTCGTCATGTACTACATTAAAATCATCGCTAGGCGGTATGTATTGCTGCTCCAATGGAATACTGGGAGGCGGGGGCGGTAGCGTAACGACTGTCGTGTCCGGCTTGCCGCTACCCACAGGGGCATCCGAGCCTCCTGGTCTTTCTTGGCGCACCACCCCTCCATCAGGATAATATCGCTCATATCCTTTCATAATATCTACATGTATCGCATCAATCTCCTCTAATGATCTTTGACGGACTTTTACTATATGATGGAATATAAGTCCATCTACACGGAAAGAGCGCCTTGATTCACTCTTAAAACGTTCCAGATTAGGATACCAGCCTTGCGGGAATTGCATGTATGATGAATATCCGTATCTTTTTGGGATATTCAACGCTACCATAGCCGTACACAATTGCCCCAATGTATCTGATTGATAGAAATCAGATTGTTTTGGCATATGATCCTTAGGATCCCGTCTTCCCTCAATATCACGGTTAAGTTGTGATATTATAAGAAAGAATATATTGGGAAAAGTTCTTTTAGCTATATTACACATGGTTATCAGACTATCTATATTCCTCTTAGCGTCACCCGTGCCTTGTATAAGAGCTGTATGATCTATGGATACAAATACCATTTTCTTATCCTTGTTCGCTGGCATATAACTATTCCATAAGAAGTTCTGAAGCTCGTCTACTGTCGATGGTTTAGGAATGTATGTTATTCTGCTGGAGTTTTCCTCCTTAAGACATTTCTGCATTTCCTTTATCTCTTCATCAGACATCTCGTTAAGGAGAATATCTTGTATATCCTTTCCCATTTTTTTTGATAGTGAACGTAACATCAAATCCTCTGGATTCATTTCAAATTCACATCTGAGCCATACATAATCATCAGCTTGGGGATTGATATTAACATTCATTACATTACTCATAATCTTCTGAACTAAATAAGACTTGCCCACTCCGGGCCTAGCGCCGATAGCCACCGCATGTTGTGGGTAGAACCCGCCCAGCAACGCCTTGTCAAGATAAGCGTATCCAGTACGAGCCGGGAGAAGCTCTCCCGACTGATACTTTCTTATCCTCTCATAGGCATCCATGATAATCTCCTTGGATGACCTCCATATCCTATCCTCACTCATCCTCTTGCGTTTCTATCGCCAGCCGTATCGGATTTAGACCCTCTGTTAGCTGATCTTGATTTATATCTAAGTCCTTTAGCCGTATGGCATAAATCCTTTCCCTTCCGATAGGCTTTACCTTTCAACTTATCGGTCTTGTAGTTCTTGCGACCCAACTCCCGTCTCTTGGCTTTCTGCTCAGGGCGGGCGTTGATCTTCTTATCCGTCTCGGCTTTCTTTCTTCTGGCCTCCGGATGTGTCCTATAGTATTCAGTCGATCTCCCCATCCTCGTCCTCCTCGTCATAATTATAATCCTCTACGATAATATCCTCTCCATCTAAATATGAGGCTTTATCTCCAAGTCTGCTTCTCATGCTCTCGTAAGGATCATCCCCATCTTTTATTTCCCACACACATAAGTACGGACCTATTATATCAATAAGCATGTTGGCCTTATCCTCGCTTATGCCTTTTTCTATCATCTTATCTCTGCATTTGTAAAAACCACATGTCTTGTTAAACACTGATCCTCCTACATAAAATCCTGTTGGCTTATGAATAAAAATTACTTTCATGTTTTATATAATTAATATTGTCTATCAAATTTATTTATTTCTTTCTATATAATCTCCGTAACTTATATCCATATCACACACTACCGTATCGGTCGTGTTGTTTACCACATGGAACAAGAACTCCGGGCACCCGTGGCAGGCGTTACTCCCGATCGCCACCGCTCCGTGCCTAGGGCAAGCCTTACCTATCGTGGTACCCTCATGTATCTGTATATGGTTCTTTCCATATACCTTGATATGTCTCATAACATTAAGCAATGATAATAAAGACATCTTATACGGAGACACATGTTCTTCTGGTATCCCTAGTTCACTGGATAACTCTTTGTAAAAGTCTTTCCTTTCATAACCCGACTCTTTCAAGAATCTATCGATCTCAATAGCTGTTATATCCATGGCCCTAAGAAGCTCTGGTTTCGCCAATCTCCCTACTGGTTTACCCGTCGGATCGGATCTCATCCAAGCCCCACACTCTCGCACCC
>ENA-OQED01000479-OQED01000479.1-human-gut-metagenome-genome-assembly--contig:-NODE-479-length-15618-cov-1.420890_pt1 | contig 15618 bp, 18 predicted proteins | sample MGYA00242790_ERZ504625 | MGnify/ENA primary metagenome ERZ504625 (study PRJEB26092, sample SAMD00036345) | human gut metagenome | host: Homo sapiens | study: EMG produced TPA metagenomics assembly of...
CGGCGATACTTCCCCACGGGGTTCCCGCCGCGTGCTGTCCGGGCGCGCTTGCGCAGCGGTCTGCAAACAGGCTTCCAGCCAGTGGCCTGTTCTCTCTGCGCAGACGGTATGCGGCGCTACTCTGCCCGGATAAACGCATTTATCCTTTTACCCCTTTATTATAGCGGTGCCGCACAGGGAAGTCAAGGCAGAACAAACCTGTGAAAATGAAATTCAGCCAAGCCTACCGGCTTGGCTGAATTTCAAATCAAAAAGATGCTTTCCTCTTTACCCGGGATACCGGCTCACTTCCAGCAGTTCTTCTGCCCGCTTTACCTGCTCTGCCGTGGGCGGTACTGCGTCCGGCAGGGGGTAGGAAATGCCCAGTTTCTGCCACTTGAACAGCCCTAAGGTGTGGTAGGGCAGCACCTCCACCCGCTCCACCGTTTTCAGGCTGCGGATGAAGTCTGCTGTTTTGCGCAGCCCCTCCTCGTCATCGGTCAGCCCGGGCACAAGGACGTGCCGCACCCACAGCGGGATGCCGAGGTCGGAGATGTGCCGCGCCATGGCAAGGATGTTGGCGTTGTCCTTGCCGGTGAGCTGCCGGTGGCGCTCCGGGTCGATCTCCTTGAGGTCTAAGATCACCAGACTGGTGTTAGCCATCAGACGGTCGAACGCCGCCAGATAGGCCGGGTCATCCGGGCGGAAAGGCTGCCCGGCGGTGTCCAGCGCCGTGTGCACGCCCTTGGCACGCGCCAGCGTGAAGAACTCGGTCAGGAAATCCAGCTGCCGCAGCGGCTCGCCGCCGCTGACCGTGATGCCGCCCTTTTTGCCCCAGTAGTTGCGGTAGCGGTATACCCGCTGGAACAGCGCTTCTGCCGTCCACGCCTCGCCGCCCTCTGCCCATGTTTCGGGGTTGTGGCAGTACTTGCACCGCAGGGCACACCCCTGCAAAAACACCACAAAGCGCACGCCGGGGCCGTCCACCGAGCCGAAGGATTCCAGCGAGTGGACGTACCCAAGGGTCTTACAGGACGCCATGGCAGGTGCGTGCCAGCACGTCCAGCTGCTGCTCGCGGGTCAGGTCGATGAACTTGACAGCGTAGCCGGAAACGCGGATGGTGAAGTTGGCGTATTCTTCCTTCTCGGGGTGCTCCATGGCGTCCAGCAGCTTCTCCTTGCCAAAGACGTTCACGTTCAGGTGGTGTGCGCCCTGATCGAAGTAGCCGTCCAGCACCTGCACCAGATTCTCCACGCGCTCGCCCTCGCTGTGACCCAGAGCCTCGGGGTTGATGGTCTGGGTGTTGGAGATGCCGTCCAGTGCCCAGTGGTAGGGCAGCTTTGCCACGGAATTCAGCGAAGCCAGCAGGCCGTTCTGCTCTGCGCCGTAGCTGGGGGGTAGCGCCGGGGGCAAACGGGGTGAAGGCGGCGCGGCCGTCCGGCAGAGCGCCGGTGTATTTGCCGTACACCACGTTGGAGGTGATGGTCAGGATGGAGGTGGTAGCCTCGGAGTTGCGGTAGGTGTGGCGCTTCTTGATCATCTCAAGGAAGGTCTTGAGCAGCCACACGCCGATCTCATCGGCGCGGTCGTCATCGTTGCCGTACTTGGGGAAATCGCCCTCGGTCTCAAAGCCGGTGGCAAGGCCGTTTTCATCGCGCACCACCTTCACCTTGGCGTACTTGATGGCGCTCAGGGAGTCGATGACATGGGAGAAGCCTGCAATGCCGGTGGCAAAGGTGCGGCGCACATCGGTGTCGATGAGTGCCATCTCGGCTTCCTCGTAGTAGTACTTGTCGTGCATATACTGGATGAGGTTCAGCACGTTGACGTACAGCCCGGCCAGCCAGTCCAGCATCTGCACATACTTGGGCAGCACCTCGTCATAGGTCAGGTACTCGCTGGTGATGGGGGCGTAGTTGGGGCCGCACTGCTCGTGGCTCTTCTCGTCCACGCCGCCGTTGATGGCGTACAGCAGGCACTTGGCAAGGTTGGCGCGTGCGCCGAAGAACTGCATCTCCTTGCCGGTCTGGGTAGCAGACACGCAGCAGCAGATGGAGTAATCGTCGCCCCAGACGGGCTTCATCACGTCATCGTTCTCGTACTGGACGCTGCTGGTGTTGACGGACACCTTGGCGGCGTACTTCTTAAAGGCCTCCGGCAGGGCAGAGGAGTACAGCACGGTCAGGTTGGGCTCCGGTGCGGGGCCCATGTTTTCCAGCGTGTGCAGGAAGCGGTAGCAGTTCTTGGTGACCATGCTGCGGCCGTCCATGCCGATGCCGCCCACCTCCAGCGTCGCCCACACGGGGTCGCCGGAGAACAGCTGGTTGTAGCTGGGGATGCGGGCAAACTTGACCATGCGGAACTTCATGACCATGTGGTCGATGAGCTCCTGTGCCTGACTTTCGGTCAGGATGCCCTTGTCCAGATCGCGCTGGATATAAATGTCAAGGAAGGTGGAGATGCGGCCCACGCTCATGGCGGCGCCGTTCTGGGTCTTGATGGCGGCCAGATAGCCGAAGTACAGCCACTGGCAGGCCTCCTTGGCGTCCTTGGCGGGCTGGGAGATGTCGTAGCCGTAGGCCTCGGCCATCTTCTTCATGCCCTTCAGAGCGCTGATCTGGCGGGCGATCTCCTCGCGCAAACGGATGACGTCGTCGGTCATGGTGCCGTCGCCGCAGTTGGCAAGATCCTCCTGCTTGAACTGGATCAGGGCGTCAATGCCGTACAGGGCAACGCGGCGGTAGTCGCCCACGATGCGGCCGCGGCCGTAGGTGTCCGGCAGACCGGTGATGATGTGGGTGTGGCGTGCCTTCTTCATCTCGGGGGTGTAGGCATCGAACACAGCCTGATTGTGGGTGCGGGTGTAGTCGGTAAAGATCTTGTGCAGCTCGGCAGAGGCTGGTAGCCGTAGGTAGTGCAGGCCTGCTCTGCCATCTTGATGCCGCCGTAGGGCATAAAGGCGCGCTTGAGGGGCTTGTCGGTCTGCAGGCCAACGATCTGCTCCAGATCCTTCAGGCTTTCGTCAATATAGCCGGGGCCGTAGGAGGTCAGGCTGCTGACCACCTCGGTCTCCATATCCAACACGCCGCCCTTGGCGCGCTCGGCCTTCTGCAGCTGCTGCAAAGCACCCCAAAGCTTATCGGTAGCCTCGGTAGGGCCGGCCAGAAAGCTTTCGTCGCCGTCATAGGGGGTGTAGTTTTTCTGGATGAAGTCACGCACATTGACCTCTTCCTTCCAGATGCGGCCTTCAAAGCCTTCCCACTGTTCAAACTGGATCATTGGAACCTCCTTGCTCCATTACGCAGTTAGCGTTTTCTAACTAATGAGCCTTTGAAAAACCGCTCTGTCTGGGCGGTTTTCTGGGGGCGAAACGGTCTTGCGCTGCCGTCTGCGGCAGCCCTTACTACAAGGTGTAGACAAAAATAAAAACCTGCCCACAAAATCTTGCGTTACTATAATAGCAAGAACCGTTTTAAAAAGCAATAGAAAACAAGTGGGTTTTCTTCCAGCGGAAAGGCTATTCTTTGGGCAGAATGTAGAAAAACGGCAGAAACCCCGGCGGCGCGGCAACTTTGCGAAAAAATTTGCAAATTAAGGGTTGACAAGAACTAACCGTCTGTGGTATCCTGTTCTCGCAGCGGTGGTTAGCTAATTCTAACCGCGTTGCACCAGAAAAAAGGAGCGTCTGCAAGCGCTCCGCTCCATTCCTCCATTCCTTTCTCTTTTCTACGGGAAGCGGCAGCACGGTTTGCTCTGCTGCTTCCGGCGCGGCACCGGCTGTGTTTGGTACCACAGCCGACGCAAAGAAAAACAAAAAACGGGACGTGCAGCTTGACCAACTGCACGCCCCGTTTTTTGTTTTGGGTAGCTTGAGCGAGCGACAACCACCAGCTTTGCTGGTGGAATAAAAACGGCTTTAGCCCTAGACAAAGAGAAACCTCCCCGTAGAATAGAGTGTGGGTTTGCCAACCACATTCTAGGAACAGGGAGGTTTATCTTTGAAATGAAAGATAACAAAGACGTAGATAGTTTAAGCCATACCACGTGGAGATGTCAATACCATGTAGTGTTTGCACCGAAATATCGGAGAATGGTAATTTACGGTCAGATCAAAAAGGATATAGGGCAGATACTGCGCCAGTTGTGCGAACAAAAAGGTATTGAAATCATTGAAGCGGAGGCCTGCCCTGACCATATCCATATGCTGATAAGTTTTTCGCCGAAGTACAGCATTTCCTATGTCATGGGATATCTCAAGGGAAAGAGCAGTCTCATGATTTTCGACAGACATGCAAATCTGAAGTACAAGTATGGCAATCGGCATTTCTGGGCCAGGGGATACTTCGTGGATACGGTAGGAAAGAACAAAAAGAAAATCCAAGAGTACATTAAAAATCAACTGCAACAGGACCAGATTGCCGATCAGTTGAGCCTTAAGGAGTTCGTGGACCCGTTTACGGGTAGCAAGGAAACTAAGGCGTAAATAAAAGGGCCCCTTGAGGGGCCTGCCACGAGACAGGAATGCAGTTGGCAGACCCATTCGTGGCCCCTTAAGGGGCTTTGCTAGTATTATGCCCTTCTAGGGCTTACTCAAGCCACCGGCTCAGCCGGTGGTTTTGACTTACTGCCCCATCCCCGCCAGCTGTTCATACAGCTGCGCTGCGCCGCCGCCGGGGTATTTTACGCTGACAAAGGCGCTGTTCAGGATGCACACGCCGTCGGAGTACACCGTCAGCAGAAACTTCTGGTTCTCGGCATCGTCATAAAAGCTGACGGTGACCGACTGCACCGGAAAGGTATCGTGGGTGTAGGCAGAATAGTTCTGGTTCAGCTTTTTGCGGCAGGAGACGGTGGAAAGCAATTCTGCCGTTTGTTGGAACTCTTCGCTGTCCATGGAGAGGAGGTGATAGTCCATGTCGTTTGTGCTGCCAAAATGCGCCACTTCCTCGGTGCGGAGCGTGCCCTGCGAGCTGGCGCGTACCAGTGCTTTCAGGTCGATGGGGCGGTACAGCACCGCAAAAGCTGCCAGTGCAAACAGGATAAAAAATAAAGCAGTGCGGGGAATGTGAAAGCTTTTCATCTGCTCACCCCTCCTTTGGAGGCTCCGTTTGCGCCAGATGCCGCTGGGCGATGAAAAAGCCCACGGCGCTGGCGGCAAATACCACATAATAGCTGGCGATGCGGTAGAGCATCAGCACGCTCATCACCTCGCCTTGCTCCAGAAAACTGCCAAACACCAGCAGAAAGGCGGTTTCGATCGAGCCCATCCCGGCTACATTGGGCAGGGCATTGGAAACGAAGAGCATCAGGCTGGTGAGCAGCTGCACCTGCCAGAAGCCCAGCGGGGAAAGCCCCATGAACCGGATGCACAGGTAGGGCAGGCAGAACAGCCCGAACAGCTTGAGCGCCTGCAGGGCAAAAATTTTCAGGCAGCGGGGCTTATCTGCCAGCAGGCGGCGGCTCTCGGTGCCCAGCACTTCCAACTGCTCCAGCCAGTCGGCGCGGCGCTGCTGCCACTTTTCGGTCTTGGGCAGAAAGCCCAGCAGCCAGCGGGCGAGGTTCTGCACCAGCGGCGAGACGCACAGCAGCACCAGCGCTACGATAATCACCGCTACCACAGCGTATGCCATGGGCAGATACCGCATGACACCGGTGGTGTTGGCGGCAAGCCAGCGGTGCTGCAACAGCAGCATCACGGTGGCGTACAGGAGCACCGTGCTCTTGTGGAAAACGTATTCCAGCGTCATCAGCCCTGCGCCGGGGCCCAGCGGTAACCCGGCCCGGTGCAGGTAGTACAGCTGCACCGGCACCGCACCGGCACCCAGCGTGACCACATTGCCAAAGGTGCCGCACCAGCCCACGTCTAACCCTTGCCACAGTTTGAACTGCGGCAGGCGGCTGCGCACGATGACCCACGCCACGCACCCCTCCAACAGGGGGTAGCTGATGCCGACCGCCAGCACCGCCAGCACCTGCCACACCGACAGCTGCGCCAGCGCCGCAGTGATCTCGGCCCAGTGGTCCTTAAAAGTGAACACGATGATGCAGGTAAGTGCCAGCAGCACCAGCAGAGAGAGCACGGCCTTTTTGCGGGAGGGCTGCTGCGCGGCGGCTTGGCTCATGGAAACAAAACTCCTTTCACAACCGGAAATTCTGGAACCAGTATAGCACATCTCCCGCCGCCCTTTGTGAACGGAAGCGGAACTTTGTTGGGCAATTTGGGGGATTTGATAAAATGGGGAGACCTCTCCCGTGAAAAAGCACTGCCGGGCAGCGTGCAGCTGTCCGGCACTGTTTTTTCATGATTCTTCCCCGTCCGTCAGCTCTTTTACCAGCCTTGTCAGGGTGGCGACATAGGATTCGTTGGAGAACTGCTGCTCGTACAGGCGGCGGCAACTGCCGTGCATGGCGGCCAGCGCTTCCGGGTGCTCGATGGCCCAGGCCAGCTTGTCAGCCAGCTGCTGCGGGTCGTCGTCCTTGTAGAGGAAGCCGTCCACGCCTTCGGTCACCAGCCCGGCGGTGCCGGTGTGCTCCGATACGATGGAGGGCTTGCCGAAGATCAGTCCCTCGGTGACGAAGGTGGGCATGGGGTCATCCCGAGAGGCGCACACCACGCAGTTGCACTGCTCCATCAGGGATTTTACCTCCGGGCGCTCCAGCCGTTTGCGGTAGAAAACGGTCTGGGGATAGTCCCGCACCAAGCTGTCCACGGCGTTGTACATCCCCTTGTCGGCGGCTTTGCCCACAAAAAGGAAGGCAGCTTTTTCCCGCACTGCAGAGGGCAGCAGCCGGATGGCGTTGCAGAAGATGTCCGGACCCTTGCGGTGTTCCAGCGAGCCTACCGTCACAAAGAGGGGACGCCCCCCGGCAAAGCTGATGTCATAGCGGGGGAATTGCTCGGCTGCATAGTCCGGCAGACCGTAGATCAGCTGCTCGATTTCAAAATCCGGCCGGACGGAGTGCATGGCGGCGGTGGCGTGGGAGCTACGGCGCAGAGGTGCACGTTTTTGCCCAGCGCCTTGGGGATGCTGTGGGAGATGAAGGGGTAGCCCGCAAAGGCATCGTGCAGCCACCACAGCACCGGCACAAAGGAGCCGTTCAGGGTGTTCACCACCGGTGCTTCCACCACCGTGTTGGCCAGCACAAAGTCTGCGCTGGTGGCCAGCCCCCACAGGGCGCTGGAAGTAACGCAGTCCGGGCGGGTGACCACAGCGGCCCCGGCGTCCAGAAACAGCGGCAGCGAGCCTTCATCCGAGGGCCCCAGCACCACCACCTCAAAGCCTAAGCTGCGCAGCACCGGCACGGCACTTACCAGCACGATGGGCGCACCGGTCATGGTCAGCTCATGGCTCAAAATCAGCGCACGGCGGCCCTTGGCAGAGAATACATCGTCGGCACACAGCTCCCGGCGGAAGTGCAGCAGCGCCTGCGGGATGCAGCGGCTGTGCTGCGCCATGGCGTGGGCCAGACGCAGCAGTTCGGTAACGCTGTCCTTGCCCCGGGCGGCGGCGCGTACCTTGTCCAGCAATGCGCGGGACACCAGTGCGCAGCTGCTGCCGGGCAGGTGCCGGGTGCTCAGGTACAGGGCGGTGGAGCCGTCAAAGCCAAAGGAGGCGTCGCAGACCGCAAGGTCTGCGCCCTCCCGCAGGGCGGCGGCAAAATAGGTCAGGGCGGTGGGGGTGCACTCCACATCCTCGCTTACCAGCAGCACCCCGGCTACATCGGGGGTCAGCTCGTCCTCAAGCTGGGTCACCAGACGGAACTTGCGGTGCAGCTGGTTTTGCAGCGCCGCTTGCAGCGCCTTGTGACGCCCCGGCGCGTAGACCAGAAGATAGGTGCTCTGGGTATCGGTATAGACCTGCTTGCACAATTGCTTGCGCTGCAGGGTACTGTAACTGGTGTACATGATCCAACTCCTCCGGGCAGAATATCGGGCGGGCTCAGTGACCGCGCACTAGGTTCAGCAGTCTGCGCAGCGGGGCGGTCAGCCGCCAGCTGCTGCTGGCGCGCATCGTTTCCAGCGAAACCTGATATTCGTGCTGGATGCCCTGCAAGGTCAGCAGCTGCTGGTTCAGCCGCATACACTCGGCGCGGCTGGCCTGCAATACTTCCTCTGCCTCCTGCGCGGCAGCGGCGTTCTCAAGCTTCAGGTCGTTCAGCGCCCGCAGCAGAGACTTGCCGGGCTGCTCGTGCAGAAAACGTCCCAGCGGGTAGTAGTGATAGTTCACCGCAAACTTCATGCCGGCACCAAAGCCGGTGGTGCAGTGCAGCGAAAGGTTGGGGTCTACGTCCAAAAACAGCAGGCTGTCCTCCTGCAGCAGAAGGCCGTTGACCGACTGGAAGCTGATGCGCTCGTCCGAGATGGCAAGGTCGGTGATGCAGCAGGCCAGCTCGCCGGGGTCCAGACGGATGGCGCGTGCGTCCTCCGGCAGGACAAAGGTGACCGAGACCTCGTGGGTCAGTTCGTTGTAGACATCCTCGGTGGCAGTCAGGCATTCCCGGGGCGAAAAGCCGCTGCCGGTGTCGTAGAACAGCTGCGGCAGGGTAAGGGTGATATTCTCAGCCTCGGCGCTGTGCTTGGCAAGCTCGGTCTGGCAAGCCAGCAGCTGCTGCTCCAGCTCCAGACACCGCTGCGCCAGCTGGGAAACACCCTCGTCCGAAAGCTTGAGCTGCTGCTCCAGCTCGGCAATGTGAGCCTGCATGGCAGCAGGAGTCATGGGGGCATCGTGGTTCATAACGGGATCCTCCTCTTCCTTTATCCTATAACAGCTGCACCGCCGCAGCCAAAACATTCAGAAAAATCAGTGCCGGGGGGCGTAATGTACCTGAGGGGTGCGCCGCCGGGCGGGGAACAACTTGATGATCAGATCCCGCCGCCGCTGCAGCAGGGCGCAGATCAGCCAGATGGAGCCCAGCGAAAGGATGTATTGCAGGCTGATGCCCAAAACAGGGCGGTCGGCGTATTTGGCGGCGAACAGATACCACGGAATGGCGATCAGCTCCACCGTATGTACGCAGAAGATGTACAGAGAACGGCGGCCGATGGCCTCGAAAAAGCGCACCAGCGGGTTGCGGCGCTGGCTCCAGCGCAAAAACAGCCGGATAAACAGCAGACCGGCAAGGCCGTCCAGCAGGATGCTGATGGGGCCCAGCGACCACTCGGCCATGGATACACAGTCGGTGCGGCGGGTGGCAAGGGCGGCTGCCGGGATCAGCAGTACGGCTGCCCACAGGATGCAGGACATCCGGCGGGACAAAGGCTGATCCAGCCAATGCTGCCGTTTGGCAAGGTAGCCAAGGTACAGGTACGGCGTGATCACCGCGCCCTGGATCAGGCAGAAGGGCAGCTCCCATACAAGGCTGGCACCCCAGCCCAGCAGGGCGGCACCGCCCACCGCCCAAGGGATGTACCGCTCCGGGAAGATGTTCAGGATAACGTCCAGTAAGATCCAGCCCATCAACAGCGCCAGCAGATACCACATGGGCCCGCAGGAAAAGAACTCCTGCCCGAAGTAGGTGGCAGTATGGGGCAGACCCAGCAGAAAGCCGCCTGCCACCTTGATGCTTTCAGTCATGGAGCCGGGCAGATAGTGAAAGGTTTTATAATGAATGATGAAGTGCAGCACCGTGGTGAACACCGCAGTGTAGCAAAAGGGCTTGAGCAGGCTTTTGAGCTGCTGGTGGATGCACTTGCTGATGGAGCGCTTGCGGAAGCCGTAGCCGCTGGCAATAAAAAAGGCCGCCATCAGCGTTTCGCGGTAGATAAAGCCGACAAAGGCCGTCAGCGACAGGCCGCCCTCCAGCTGGAGTGGGTAAAGCTCCGCAGTGTGTCCCAGCACGATGGCCAGCATCCCAGCGCCCTTGAGCATATCAAACATCCCGATGGAGTTGACAGTGCGGGGCTTGGTTGTTTCCATGAAAGATTCCTTCCCTGCGCCGGGCCAATACCCCCTCGAGAAAAAAGCCGGATACGGCGCAAATGATCAGTTTTTATACAGCATTGCCATGATATATGGCTAGTATAATGCTTTTTATAGAGACTGTCAATTTTGTTTTGCAGTCTGCACCATACCGGAACTGGTATTTTGCGCTAAAAATTGTAGCACGAAAACCGGCGGATTGCAACGAAAGGTAGAATTTGGCCGGGGCGTATCCCAAGATGTGCAATTGAAAGTTGTCAAAGTGAGAAATTAAATGTTGCAGAAGTATTGCATTGCATTGGAAAATATTGTATACTGAGCACAGTGCAGCACACTGCCGCAGGATGAAATAACAACGCAGGAGGAAAATACAATGATCAAGGTATTGGACAACGTGTATGATCTGGTCACCCTGAATATGGAACAGCGTTTTTCGGAGCGTGTGGCGCTCCGCTTTTATGATAAGGAAACGGACGAGGTGACCGCAGTCCATTATAAGGACTACGCGCGGGACATCCGCCGTGCGGTCAGCTACTTCCAGAGCACCATCCCGGATATCAAGGGCAAAAAGATCTGCCTGCTGAATAAAAACAGCTACGAATATGCCGTGAACACCTTCGGCATCATTCTGGCGGGCGGTGTACTGGTACTGCTCAACCAGCACAAGAGCTGGGACGAGCTGTCCTACGAGCTGGGGCTGGTGGACCCCGCTGCCATCCTGACCGACGGCGACGACTACGGCACAAAAGAGCAGCTGCAGGCCGCCTACGGCAGCATCCTGCGCCCGATGGACGGCTTCCGCGCTTATGAGCCGGTGGCAGAGATGCCCCGCTGCATCGGCCACGATGACCTGATGATCCTGATGTTCACCTCCGGCACCACCGGACGCAGCAAGGGCGTGATGCTGAGCGAGCGCAACTTCTTCAGCGTGATGCGCGCCCATGTGCAGATCGGTGAGCGCATGATGGAGTATAAGCACGACCCGGAGCTTGTGGTCAGCCAGTACACGGTGCTGCCCATGTTCCATCTGGGTGCATTCATCTGCCTGTTCTCTTGGGCACACGGGGGCTGGGCGCTGAACATCAGCGGCGATATCCGCAATTTCTATAAGGAGATCCGGCGGATGCCCAGTCAGGTCATGGCGGTGGTGCCGGTGATCATGAACTCCCTGCACAAGGACGTGATGCGCGGCCGCAAGGAGCGCTTGGGCGAGCTGTGGGTGCCCATCTGCTCCTCTGCCATGTTTGACCCGCAGGTGATGCTGGATATGGCCACTAACGGGATGTTCGTGGTGCAGACCTACGGCGCTACCGAGACCTGCGGCGACGGCATCATCAACTACGCGCAGGATGCAAAGCACATCGGCGCTGTGGGACAGGGCAACGATTATCTGGATTACAAGCTCGAGCCGGACGGAGAACTGTGCATCCGGGGCGACAGCATCATGCTGGGCTACTACAAGGACCCCGAGGCCACCGCTGCGGTCATCGACAAGGACGGCTGGTTCCACACCGGCGACCTTGCCCGGGTGGACGAGGACGGCTACTACTACATTACCGGCCGCAAGAAGAACCTGATCATTCTGGACAGCGGCGAGAACGTCAGCCCCGAAGAGCTGGAGGGCATGTTAGAAAAATGTCCTGCCGTACAGGAATGTATCGTAAAAGAACTGGGCAAAAAGATAGGTGTTGTGGTATACTGTGAAAAGGAGCACCAGCAGACGGTGCGGGACTTTATTGCCCAGATGAACCGCACCGTCCCGCTGTACAAGCGCATTGGCGTGGTGGAATTCAGCGAAACGCCGCTGCCCCGCAACGGCGCAGGCAAGCTGGTGCGCAAGTAATACGCAACAGAAAGGAAGCATAATACGATGGAACGTGCAGAAATCATTTCTCAGATCACGGCTATTCTGGAGGATGTCGCAGAGGTATCGCCGGAGGATGTGACCGAAAGCAGCGTCCTGATGGACGATCTGGATCTGTCCTCTATGGAGATCCTGACCATTGTGGCAGATCTTGAAGAGACCTTTGGCCTGCGCATCCCGGAAAAGGAGCTGCGCAACTTTGTCACCATGGGTGATCTGGTGGATTATCTGGCAGCAAACGTGGGGTAAAAACCAATGGAAACACAGCAGCGCTCGACGGAATATAACTTTCAGGGAATCATGTACTTTTTCCGTCGGGAAAAGATCCAGTGCCGGTACCAGTTCTCGCTGCGGGATGCGGTGGATATCACCCTTTTGCAGCGGGCACTGACAGCGGCCTTGGCAAGTGCGCCCTATTATACCCAGCGTCTGGTGCAGGAAAAGCGGGAGATGTGGCTGGAGCCCAATACGGAGCCCTGCCTTGTGTACCCCGGCAGCACCATGCGCAATATCCCGGAACAGGCGAACGGCTACCTGTTCTGCGTCAGCTGCGAAGGGGATACCGTCTACTTTGACTGGCATCACTTCCTGCTGGACGGCCACGGGGTATCGCCCCTGCTCACCAGCATTCTGGAGCAGTACTGCAACCTGCGTTACGGCACGGCCTTTGCGGTGCCGCAGATCGTGTGCGACCCGCCCTATGATATGGAGGCCATGCTGGCAGAGTACCCGCCTGTGGAGTACGGGAGCGATGTCATCCAGCGGGATGTGGTGCAGACCTACGAGGGTGCGCTGCGCCGCACCCGGGTGTGCCTGAGCAAGCAGAGCCTTGTGGAAAAAGCGCTGGCGAACAACGCAAAGCCGGTAAGCGCTCTGATGGGTCTGCTGTGTATGGCCATGCGGGAGTATCTGGGCAAGGAGAAGATCCAGTATTCCTACTCCTCCGATACCCGCGATGTGGCCGGTGTGCCGAATGCGCTGTACAATTGCGTGTGCTCCTTCCAGCATGAGGTGCAGCTGCAAGCCCAGACCCGCCTGGCAGATTTTGTGGCTGATGTAGATGCAGACATCAGGCGGGATCTGCAGCCGCAGTCCAAGCGCCGCCGCATGGCCGACCAGATGGGCTGGGTGTACAAGGTGAACCAGCAAAAGGCACCCCTGCGCATCAAGCAGCGGGTGTTTCAGATGGGCGAGTACATCGGCGGCACCATTTCGGACTTCTGGCTCAGCTATCTGGGCAATCCGCTCATGCCTGCCACCCCGGAGCTGGCACAGTACACCACGGATTTTGGCGTCTGGGTACCGCCGGACGGTGCATCCGTGGGTGTGGAGGCTGCCAGCCTGAACGGAAAGATCATCCTGTGCATCCACAACAAGGCACCCAACCCGGGTCTGGCTGATATCCTCCGCAAGACCTTTGAAAACGAGGCGTTGCGGTGCTGGAAGCCGAAGATCTGGACTGAGAAATACTTATTATAAAAGAAAAAACTGCTGCACGTTTTGTGCGGCAGTTTTTTTGCTGCTTTTTGTAAGAAAATCCGGTTGCAAAGATGCGAAAAAATGGTTAAATAGAGAAAGGATATTTCCGCAAGGAGAGGAACACCATGGAACAACAGAACACGCGCCTGCGCAATGCGGGCTTTGCGACCTTTTTCTTCAGCGGCATCTGTGCCATCAGCGCAGGTGTGGTGGTCAGTCTGCTGCAGGAGCGCTACGGCTTTGCCTACGGCATGACCGGTACACTGCTCTCCCTGATGAGCGTGGGCAACTTGCTGGCAGGGCTGCTGATGGGCATGCTGCCCAGTGCGCTGGGCATGAAACGCAGTGTGCTGCTGCTGACCATCGGCTATGCGGCGGGCTACGCCGTCATGGGGCTGACCGGCGCAGTGGCGCTGCTGGCAGCGGCCTTTTTTGTGGTGGGCATCGCTAAGGGCAGCGTTATCAACACCTGTACCATTCTGGTCAGCGATCATTCCGCCGACCGCACCCGGGGCATGAACCTGATGCACAGCTGCTACGCCTGCGGCGCACTGCTGTGCCCCCTTCCTCATTGCGGCGGCAGCCCGGGTAAGCACCGAGCTGGCGGTCTTTCTGCTGGCAGCCGTGGGCCTTGTGCTCTGGCTGGTGTACGTTTTTACCCCGCTGCGCGGCGGCAAGAGTAAAGGCAGCGTAGAAAAAGAAGCCATCGACTGGAGCTTTCTGCGCTCTGCCCGCTTCTGGCTGCTGACCGGGCTGCTGTTCTTCCAGAACGCCGCTGAGCAGAGCGTCAACGGCTGGATGGTGACCTACTTCAAGGGCAGCGGTATCATTGCGGGCACGCTGGCGGCCTACACCGTTACCGTGATGTGGGGCGCTACGCTGGTGGGACGGCTGCTCATTGCCTTTGTGTTCCCCTTAAAAAATCCCCGCAAGGCCATGGTGGGCATGAGCGTGCTGTGCACCGTGTTTTACATATTGCTGGTCATGGCGCACACGCAGGGCGCAGCCATTGCGCTGCTGTTCGCCTTTGCCATCTCCATGTCCGGGCTGAACCCCACCGCCGTGGCCAGCGCGGGCCGCATGACCAGCGTGACCAGCATGGGCATCATGCTGCCGGTGGCCTCCAGCGGCGCCATCCTGATGCCGTGGGTCATCGGCATCGTGGCCGAGCGTGCGGGGCTTGCCGCCGGTATGGCCTCCAACATCGTGCCCTGCGTGGGGCTGGTGGTCTTTACCATTCTGGTGGCAAAACTGCCGGAGGAATGATGTGCCGCCTCCCTATAACCCTTTCTGTGAAAATGGGGTTCAGGAAAGTCCGCAGACTTTCCTGAACCCCGAAATTATAAATAATGATTCCGCTGATGATGCGCAAAGCGAACGCGCAGCGCATTTTAAATCATTTTGCGTTATCCTTCAATGCCTCTTGCTTTGGCGCTGAACTCGCAGCCGCAGTAGTCCTGCCGGTACAGGCCGTACTGCTCCGAAAGCTGCAGGCTGCGCAGGTAGCCGTTGTGCTTTTTGAAGTCCGAGGGCAGATGCTTTACCCCGAACTCTGCCTCCAATTCCTGCCCGATGGCGTTGATGCGTGCGGCGTCCTTGTGGGGGCTGATGGACAGGGTGGTGGTGAACCAGTCAAAGCCGTTGTCCCGCGCGTACTGCGCCGCGCGGCGCATCCGCAGCCGGTAGCAGACGGTGCAGCGGCTGCCGCGCTCCGGCTCGTTTTCCAGCCCGGCTACGGCGGTGTAGAACTGCTGCGGGTCGTAAGTGTCCTCCACCACGGTCACCCCCAGCGGGTGGGCTGCTGCCACGAACTTCTGCAGCTCCTCGCCCCGGCGGTAATACTCGGCTGCCGGCCATGTGTTGGGGTTATAGTACAGCACCGTGATCTCAAAATACCGGCACAGCTGCTCCAGCACGGCACTGGAGCAGGGGCCGCAGCAGGCGTGGAGCAAAAGGCGCGGGCGGGTACCGCCAAGGCCCGCCAGCACGGCGTCCATCTGCTGGGCATAGTTGCGTTGTGTTGCCATTGGTATCATCCTTTGCTATAATGGTCTTGCCTACATTATAGCATATTTTACGATGAAATACAGGAGGTTCTCCCATGACGGAAGAAAAGATCGCCCGCATCAATGCGCTGGCCAAAAAGAGCAAGACCGTCGGCCTGACCGAGGTCGAAAAAGCCGAGCAGCAGACGCTGCGGCAGGAGTATCTGGCCGACATCAAGGCCAGCCTGCGCAGCCAGCTGGAGCGCACGTCCATTCAGGAGCCGGACGGCACCATCCACAAGGTGACTCGCCGCACCGACCTGACCGGGGAGCGCAGCTGAGAACGGGGATTTTATAGGGGGGAATGCACCTTTTTGCGGCGTATTCCCC
>ENA-OQED01000484-OQED01000484.1-human-gut-metagenome-genome-assembly--contig:-NODE-484-length-15531-cov-1.381394_pt1 | contig 15531 bp, 17 predicted proteins | sample MGYA00242790_ERZ504625 | MGnify/ENA primary metagenome ERZ504625 (study PRJEB26092, sample SAMD00036345) | human gut metagenome | host: Homo sapiens | study: EMG produced TPA metagenomics assembly of...
CTTTTTTGTTATATGCTGCTCCGTTTTTCTTTACGACCCCTTCCGTGAAAAAGCACCCCGGGAAATCCGCAGATTTCGGGTGCCAATTTTAAATAATTATTCCGCTGAAGATGGTCAGAGCAAAGCGGAGACCATTTAAATCGTCAAGCGTCTTACTCCAGATTCCCCGTCAGGGTCATGACGGCGGAGAGCACCGCCAGCGGGGCGGTCTCGCACCGGAGGATGCGGGGGCCAAGGCCCACCGTTTTTGCCCCGGCCTTGGCGGCCATTTCGGCCTCCTCGGCGGCAAAGCCGCCCTCGGCGCCGGTCACGATGGCAAGGCGCAGCTTTTGCCCATTGGCGGGCTTTGCCTCCGCCAGCAGCTGACGCAGGGGTGCGCCGCCGCACTCGTAGCAGAACAGCACCAGATCGTACTGGTCAAAGCTGCAGCACACCGCCCCAAAGTTCGGCAGCGGCAGGGCTACGTCCGGCAGAACGCCCCGGCCGCACTGCTTGGCGGCTTCCAGCGCAATGCGGTTGTAGCGCTCGTTCTTCTGCTCCTCCTTTTTGGGTGCAGCCACGCAGTAGCGGCTGAAGAAGGGTACGATGTGGGCAGCGCCCAGCTCCACCCCGTGCTTGATGATCTGTTCCAGCTTGTCCTGCTTGGGGTAGCCCGCCAGCAACGTCACCTCCACGGTGGGCTCGGCGGCGCTGGGATAGCCCGGCTCTACGGCAAAATCCACCCTGTCCTCCCCAAAGCCGGTGATGGTGGCGGTGTACTCTACGGCGTTGCCGTCGCAGAGGATGACGGTATCCCCCGGCTTTGCCCGCATCACCCGGGCAAGGTGATGGGCGTCCGCACCCCGCAGGGTGGCGGTGCCGTCGGAGATCTCGGTGGTAAAGTAGCGGTGCGGCATACTGTGCGCTCCTTCTTACAATATTTGAATCTCAGGCCTTTTTGCAGACGATGCACTCCCAGCCGCGCTTTTCCTTGACTTCCACAACGGACAGACCGGCTTTTTCCAGCCCAGCGATCACTTCGTCCTTGCGGCTGTCGATGATGCCGCTGGCAATAAAGGTGGCACCCTCGGCCATCAGGCCGGGCACGGCGGGCGCAAGGCTGAGGATGGCGTTGGCCACGATGTTGGCGGTGATGATATCATAAGTGCCGCTGGCCTTATCGGACAGGTCGCCTACCAGCACGGTCAGCTTATCCTGCACGCCGTTCAGGGCAGCGTTCTCCCCGGCGGTGCGCACGGCTACGGGGTCGATGTCCACGCCCTCGGCGCTGGCAGCGCCCAGCTTGAGGGCGGCAATGGCAAGGATGCCGCTGCCGGTGCCGATATCCAGCACCCGCTCGCCGCCGCGCACCTGCTCGTCCAGCGCTTCAAGGCAAAGGCTGGTGGTCTCGTGGCCGCCGGTGCCGAAGGCAAGGCCGGGGTCAAGGATCAGTTTTACCCGGTCGGTGTCGTACTGCTGCCACGAGGGCACCACAGCCAGACGGCTGCCGATCTCCATGGGGTGATAATATTTGCGCCAGCCGTTCTGCCAGTCCTCCTGCTCCACACCCTCGGTCTCCACGGTGTAGGGGATGCCGGCGGCTTCCATGCGGGCGGCGATGAGCGCCAGCGTCTCCACCTGAGAAGCACCCGGCTCCAGATACAGATGGATGATCACGGTATCCCGGGGCTTATCCAGCAGCTCCTGCTCGATCAGGTCCACATGGGCGATCTCGGCCACCTGCTGCTCGATGTCGCTGTAATCCTCGATGTAGATGCCGCCCTCGGCGATCAGGGTGGCAACGGCTTCGGCGTTTTCGGCATCAGCCTTGGCCACGGTCAGGCGGATATCGGTCCATTCCATAGTACAAGTCTCCTTTTATCTGCTTGCCCTTCCGGCAGCGCCGGAGGGAAAAATTCTGTCACCTGTATAGTACCCGATTCTGCGCCCGGATGCAAGCCCCTTGGCAAAACCGGCGGCGCTACCGCCCGAAAGGGTGCACAGATTGACTTTCGGCAGAACATCCGGTATGCTATATGGGACAGGACAAAAAATGTGATGCTGCGCAAAGCGGCATCGGAAAGGGTTCTTTATCGTATGTGTACCAAAACCTTCACATGGCGGCTGCTCACCGGCCCTGAGCTGACCGAGGTGTATCTGAACGAGATGCGCCGGGACTTCCCCGCCGGGGAGCTGAAGCCCCTGAGCATGATCCTGACCAGCGAAGCGGAGGGCACCGCCCACACATGGGGCGTGTTTGACGGCGACACGCTGGCAGCTTATCTTTTGATGGTGCGGCCGGAGGGCTGCCGGGTGAGCCAGCTGGATTATTTCGCCGTGGTACCCGCCTACCGCGCCCACGGCATCGGGGCGCAGCTGCTGGCGCAGCTGCCCGCCCAGGAGGGCGACGCCGAAGCGATTTTGATCGAGGCCGAGATGCCGGAAAAGGCCGAGGACGCCGCTATGGCCGTGCGGCGTCTGGGCTTCTACGCCCGCTGCGGCGCATGGGACACCCACTACACCGAGCATCTTTTTGACGCGTGGTTCCGTATTCTGGTACTGGACTGCCCGGGCTGCACCTCCCTTGCCCCGGAGGCTGTGGTAGAGGCACTGGCCGACTGCTACCGCCGCACCATCAGCCCCACCCAGTGGCAAAAGCACGTTCAGTTCTTTGCCCCGGACGGCAGCGTGTGCGGGTAACCAAACCATCAGATGCGCAGGGCGCGGAGGAAGCTTCCATGAGTGAATTTTCACATCTGAAAAACAAGCTGCTGGCCGAGCAGGTGGAGGACCAGATCTACCATTATATTCTGGACGAAGCGCTGGAACCGGGCGCAAAGCTGCCCAACGAGTTCGCACTGGGCGAAAAGTTCCGGGTGGGGCGCAGCACCATCCGCGAGGCGGTCAAGCTGCTGTCCAGTAAGGGCATCGTGGAGGTGCGGCAGGGCTCCGGCACCTATGTGGTGACCACAGTGAAGGGGCTTTCCGACCCGCTGAACCTGCGCAGCGTGCAGGACAAGAACGCGCTGGCCTTTGATCTGGTGAACGTCCGTCTGCTGCTGGAGCCGGGCATTGCGGAGATGGCCGCGCAGAACGCCACCCCGGAGGATATTGAGCGACTGCGGCGGCTCTGCGAGCGGGTAGAGACCAAGATCCACGCGGGCGACCGCTACATCGAGGATGACATCGCCTTCCACACCTGCATCGCCGAGAGCAGCAAAAATCTGGTGGTGGGGCAGCTGATCCCGGTCATCGATACAGCGGTGATGATGTTCGTGAATGTCACCCACAAAAAACTCGTCGACGAGACCATCATGACCCACCGCATGATCACCGAAGCCATTGCCAACCACGACCCCATCGGCGCAAAGGCTGCCATGGTGATGCACCTGAACTTCAACCGCAGCTACATCAAAAAGGTCTACGATGGCGAGGACCCGGATGACGGCACCATCGGCATGGCGGCGTATGTCAATTGATACACAAAACTGATTGAAAATGCGCTCCGCTTTGCTCTGCGTATAGTCAGCGGAAAATATTTTTATAGAGCAATGCCGGAGCGTCTGCGGACGCTCCGGCATTGCATTTTCACGGGTGGGGTCGTGAAGGGAAGCGGCAGCTGCAGCGCCGCTTTCTGCGAAAGCGCGGCGCTGCCGGAAAGGCTTTGACTGAGAGGGTCCTTCTCAAAGTCATCAGATGACTTTTTCTCTTCTTTTTTCTCAAAAGCCGCTTTGACGGCTGATTTTGGGCAAAAATCGCCCGGATTTGGGCAGTGTGCATGATGTATCCCAGAGTTTTTGCACAAAAAGTAGGACATACCCGTGACAACTTGCAAAAAGACGTCTGCGGATTTACAATAAAGCCACAAAAAGGTCCAGCAGAAAAAGGACGAAAGCAAGCAGTATTTGGAGGTATGAATATGGAGTTGCGTTCACAGGAAGTCCGCACTTTAGCACCCGAGAACGACCCGCTGAAGATGGGTATGGGCTGGAAGGTCGAGGATCTTTCCAAGCCCCAGATCATGGTGGAAAGCACCTTCGGCGACAGCCACCCCGGCAGCGCCCATCTGGATCAGTTCGTCAAGGAGGCTGTGCAGGCGGTCAACGATAACGGCGGCAAGGCGGCCCGCTATTTTGCCACCGATATGTGCGACGGCATCGCACAGGGTCATGACGGCATCAACTACTCGCTGCCCCACCGTGACGCCATCGTCAATCTGGTGGAGGCACAGGCCAACGCCAGCGTCTATGACGGCGGCGTGTTCATTGCCAGCTGCGACAAATCTGTGCCCGCCATGCTCATGAGCATCGGCCGTTTGAAGGACATGAGCGCCATCGTGGTCACCGGCGGCGTCATGGAAGCCCACACCCTGCCCAAGGAATATGTGGTCAACGACCCCGCCTGCGCCATCAACGAGCTGCTGACGCTGGAGCAGATCGGCAAGTTTGACGCATGGGAAAAGACCGGCGTCATCCCCAACAGCCAGCTGGACTACTACAAGCACAACGCCTGCCCCAGCTGCGGTGCCTGCTCCTTTATGGGCACTGCTTCCACTATGCAGATCATGGCCGAGGCACTGGGCCTGATGCTGCCTGGCACTGCCCTGATGCCCGCCACCGCCCCGGAGTTGAAGCAGGCCGCCTACGATGCCGGCAAGCAGCTGATGGAGCTGGTCAAGAAGGGCATCACCGCCAAGGATATCGTGACCAAGAAGAGCTTTGAGAACGCTATCATGGTGCACGCCGCCATTTCCGGCTCCACCAACGCCACCATGCACCTGCCCGCCATCGCCCACGAGTTCGGCATTGAGATCGACGCCGACACCTTTGACCGGATGCACCGCGGCGCACACTACCTGCTGAACATCCGTCCCTCCGGCGACTGGCCTGCACAGTACTTCTACTACGCAGGCGGCGTGCCCCGGGTGATGGAGGAGATCAAGTCCATGCTGCATCTGGACGTGATGACCGTCACCGGCAAGACGCTGGGCGAGAATCTGGAGGAGCTGAAGAAGAACGGCTTCTACCAGCACTGCGATGCCATTCTGGCCGAAAAGACTGCCGGTTTTGCCCGCCCGGTCAGCCGCGAGGACATCATCCACAGCTTTGATAACGCCAAGGGCACTGACGGCAGCATCGCCATCCTGAAAGGCAATCTTGCCCCGGAGGGCTGCGTCATCAAGCACACCGCCTGCCCCAAGAATATGTTTGAAGCCACTCTGCGCGCCAAGCCCTACGACAGCGAGGAGGCGTGCATCTCCGCTGTGCTGCACGGTGAGGTGAAGCCCGGTGACGCCATCTTCATCCGGTACGAGGGCCCCCGCGGCAGCGGTATGCCCGAGATGTTCTACACCGGCGAAGCCATCTGCGCCGACCCGAAGCTGGCTTCCAGCGTAGCGCTGATCACCGACGGACGCTTCTCCGGCGCAAGCCGCGGCCCGGTCATCGGCCATGTCAGCCCGGAGGCTGCGGTGGGCGGCCCCATCGCACTGGTGGAGCCGGACGACCTGATCCAGATCGACGTGCATAACCGCAAGCTGGCCATTGTGGGCGTGAAGGGCGAGCCCAAGACCCCCGAAGAGATGGACGCCATCCTCGCCGAGCGCCGCGCCAACTGGAAGCCCAAGGCTCCCAAGTACACCAAGGGTCTACTGAAGCTCTACTCTCAGCACGCTGTCAGCCCCATGAAGGGTGCATACATGGAGTAAACCGCTCCACATAAACAACAAAAAGTAAACTGTTCGGCGGGTTTTGCCGGACGGCTTGGATAAGTGCAACCAAAAATCACGAAACGGAGGAAATTTCTATGACAGCAGTTGCAACGCCCGATGCGGCACGGCTGGTTTTTGCTGCCGTGGCAGGCCTGATCCTATTGCTCGTTCTCATTATCAAGTTCAAGGTACACGCCATGATCTCCATCCTGATCGGTGCGGTGGGCATCGGCCTGATGGCCGGTATGCCCCTGTCCGACATCATCGGCTCGGTGAACGAGGGCATCGGCAACACCTTAAAGGGCATCGCCCTTCTGGTGGGGCTTGGCTCGATGTTCGGCGCGATCCTGGAGGAATCCGGCGGCGCACAGACCTTGGCTGTGACCATGGTGCGGAAGTTCGGTGACGAAAAGGCCGCGTGGGCACTGGGCATCACGGGTCTGGTGGTGGCCATGCCGGTGTTCTTTGATGCAGGACTTATCATCCTCATTCCGCTGGCCTTCTCTCTGGCAAAGCGCACCAAGCGCTCCGTACTGTACTACGTCATCCCCCTGCTGGCCGGTCTGGCGGTCGGCCACGCCTTCATCCCGCCCACGCCGGGTCCCGTTCTGGTGGCTACCATGCTGGGCGTTGACCTTGGCTGGGTCATCCTCGTCGGCATCTTCTGCGGCATCTTTGCCATGATCGCCGCCGGTCCCATCTGGGGCAGCATCTGCGGCAAAAAGTACATGGTTGAAGTCCCCGAGCACGTTGCACAGCAGGCAGACATTGACGAGAGCAAGCTGCCCAAGTTTGGCACCATCGTGGGCATCATCATGATCCCGCTGCTGCTCATCATCGCAAACTCCGTGGCAAAGGTAGTGCCCGCACTGGCAGGCATCCAGCCCGTTCTGGCCTTCCTCGGCGAGCCCTTCATGGCGCTGCTGCTGGCTACCATCGCTGCTATGTACCTGCTGGGCACCCGCCACGGCTACACTAACGCCCAGCTGGAAAAGATCATGACCAAGTCTCTGGAGCCCACCGGTATGATCCTGCTGGTCACTGCCTGCGGCGGCGTGCTGCGCTATATGCTGCAGAACTCCGGTCTGGGCGATGTCATCGGCAACGCCGTGGCAAACGCCAGCCTGCCGCTGGTGCTGGTGGCCTTCATCGTGGCTGCTCTGGTGCGTATCTCGGTGGGTTCCGCTACCGTGGCTATGACCATGGCAGCAGGCATCATCTCCGCCATGCCCGGCCTCAGCGCGCTGAGCCCGCTGTACCTGGCCTGTGTCACCGCTGCCATTGCAGGCGGTTCCACCGTCTGCTCCCACTTCAACGATTCCGGCTTCTGGCTGGTGAAGAGCCTTGTAGGCATGGACGAAAAGACCACCCTCAAGACCTGGACCATCATGGAAACGCTGGTCGGCGGCGTGGGCTTCCTGGTAGCCCTCATCATCTCCTTCTTTGCCTGAGCGCCTGTCCGGGGCCTGCACTCCGGGATAAGCGTTGGGAGATCCTTATTCATTTACCTCGTTACCTCCTTCAAAAACAGCCGCTCCGGGTGCGCCCGGAGCGGCTGTTTTTTGCGCCTGCGTGACCCGGTCACGGAAAAGCGGGCTGCGTATGGGGTATACTGATGGTGTCAGTAAAACACAACACCCATTCAGGAGGGAAAAAATATGGCAGTCATCAACATTACCAAGGAAAACTTTGCACAGGAAGTGCTCCACAGCGAAAAGCCCGTATTGCTGGACTTCTGGGCCAGCTGGTGCGGCCCCTGCCGGATGCTGAGCCCCGTGGTGGACGAAGTAGCCGAAGAGCGCACCGATGTAAAGGTGGGCAAGGTGAACGTGGACGAGCAGCCGGATCTGGCGGCGCAGTTCGGGGTGATGAGCATCCCCACCCTGCTGGTGTTCGAGCAGGGCAAGCTGGTGCGTCAGGCCGTGGGCGCCCGCCCCAAGGCCGGTGTGCTGGAGCTGCTGGGCTAAATTATCGTTTTGAATTTGTGGTACAGCGGAACGCCTGCGGGCGTTCCGCTGTCTCTTTTTACGGAAATGGTTGGCATCAATTCAAAAAAATTATCCACGCTTCTACAAATGGAACCACAAAACCAAAGCAAAAGAAAAACAGAAGATCCAGCACAACCTTCATCCATCTGGCAGAGCGTGTGCCGAAGGACATGGCATGAATGATGAAAAGATTGATCTCACCCCAGCGGCGATAATAGCCTGTCTGTTCAAAGCTGTTCCAGATCTCCAACGATAAAAATTCAATGCCTGCACACAACGGGAAAATGACGAGAGAATGCATCCAGCCATCTGCCCGAAAAGAACCATCGCCAAGACCATACCAGTGCACAGCAATAGTGCCGGGGCAAGCCAAAACGCCCCATAAGGCAAGCGCAATGCTCAGCCCAAGCAGGGCGGTGCGCACAGAATGCCAATCTACGGTGTGCTGTCGGCGCAGCATGGTAAAGAAATCTTCCAATTGGACGGTCGGTGCGGCATCGGCTTCTTCCGGGGCGCGGCAGTGCATAAGGTCGGCAAGGGTCAGCCCCAGAGCATCTGCCAGCGGTTCCAGTGTGTTGATATCCGGCAGACCGATGCCCCGCTCCCAGCGGCTGACAGCCTTGTCGGTAACGTGCAGCTGTTCGGCCAGCTCAGCCTGTGTCAGCCCCTGCGCTTTGCGCATCCGGCTCAGATAATTTCCGAAAGTTCTGGCATCCATTTTATCAACTCCCTTGGAAAAAGCATAGCATAAGGCAGCATAAAACGCAATCGACGCTCTGTTTACCCGGACAAAAAGTGTTTGGATAGCTTGAATGTAAACAACAAAGCGCCCGCCCTATGGTTCGAGCAGAACCACGGGGCGGGCGCTTATTTTATATGGAGTTCAGAAGAAAAATGCGGGATTCAGCTTACAGCTGGGGGCCTGCGGAGACCAGAGCCTTGCCGTGCTCGTTGCCCTCGTACTTGGCGAAGTTCTTCACGAAGCGGCCGGCCAGATCCTTTGCCTTCTCTTCCCACTGAGCGGCATCTGCGTAGGTGTCGCGGGGATCGAGGATGGCGGGGTCAACACCGGGCAGAGCGGTGGGGACCTCAAAGTCGAAGTAGGGGATCTTCTTGGTGGGAGCCTCGTTGATGGCACCGCTCAGGATAGCGTCGATGATGCCGCGGGTATCCTTGATGGAGATGCGCTTGCCGGTGCCGTTCCAACCGGTGTTGACCAGATAAGCCTTTGCGCCGCTGGCCTTCATCTTCTTGACCAGCTCCTCAGCGTACTTGGTGGGGTGCAGCTCCAAGAAGGCCTGACCGAAGCAAGCGGAGAAGGTGGGGGTGGGCTCGGTGATGCCGCGCTCGGTGCCTGCCAGCTTTGCGGTAAAGCCGGACAGGAAGTAGTACTGGGTCTGCTCCGGGGGTCAGGATAGAGACCGGGGGGCAGAACGCCGAAGGCGTCAGCAGACAGGAAGATCACGTTCTTTGCTGCGGGAGCAGAAGAAACGGGACGCACGATGTTCTGGATGTGGTTGATGGGGTAGGACACACGGGTGTTCTCGGTGACAGACTTGTCAGCGAAGTCGATGTGGCCCTCGGCATCCAGAGTGACGTTCTCCAGCAGAGCGTTGCGCTTGATGGCGTTGTAGATATCGGGCTCGGACTCCTTATCCAGGTTGATGACCTTAGCGTAGCAGCCGCCCTCGAAGTTGAACACGCCGTTGTCGTCCCAGCCGTGCTCGTCATCGCCGATCAGCAGACGCTTGGGATCGGTGGACAGGGTGGTCTTGCCGGTGCCGGACAGACCGAAGAAGATGGCGGTGTTCTCGCCGTTCTTGTCGGTGTTGGCAGAGCAGTGCATGGAAGCAATGCCCTTCAGCGGCAGGAAGTAGTTCATCATGGAGAACATACCCTTCTTCATCTCGCCGCCGTACCAAGTGTTGACGATGACCTGCTCCTTGCTGGTGATGTTGAACAGCACAGCAGTCTCGGAGTTCAGGCCCAGCTCCTTGTAGTTCTCGACCTTAGCCTTGGAAGCGTTGTAAACAACGAAATCAGGCTCGAAGTTCTCCAGCTCCTCAGCGGTGGGACGGATGAACATATTGGTAACGAAGTGTGCCTGCCAGGCCACTTCCACGATGAAACGCACTGCCATGCGGGTATCCTTGTTGGCGCCGCAGAAAGCATCCACGACGTACAGGCGCTTGTTGGACAGCTCCTTCTGAGCGATCTCCTTGACAGCCTTCCAAGCCTCCTGGGAAGCGGGGTGGTTGTCGTTCTTGTACTCATCGCTGGTCCACCACACGGTGTCCTTGGAGTTCTCGTCCATCACGATGAACTTGTCCTTGGGAGAACGGCCGGTGTAGATGCCGGTCATCACGTTCACAGCACCCAGCTCGCTGACCTGACCCTTCTCGTAACCTTCCAGCTCGGGATTGGTCTCCTCGGCGAACAGCTGCTCGTAGGAGGGGTTGTGCACGACTTCAGTCGTGCCGGTGATGCCATACTTGGTAAGATCCAACTTTGCCATATTTGCGTACCTCTACTTTCGTTTGATCCTTACATAACTCTGTGTAGGAGATGCAGCGCCTTTTATGGTACGGACACCGCATAAGGGGGAGACAGCACAGAACGATGCAATGCAAATTCTCCTGTCTACCATTATACACAAAAGCTTTTCAAAAGCAATAAATGGAAGGTTCTGTTTGCAAAAAAGAAACAAATTTCATAAACAGGCTTTCCCGCATAAAGTAATTTCACGAAGCCTTGCAGGGACGCAGACCATGAAAAATAAGGCGGGACGGGGAAAAACCGACATTTTGATAAAAGTTTGACAAGCATGGATACATTAAAAAACAGGACGCTTTGCGCATTTTTATCCCCGATTTGCTGCTGCCTTTGTCTTATTGTGTAATTTTTGCGTTGGCTCAAACGTTTTTCTGGCGAAAGGACTTTCGTTGTGCTATACTTATTTTAAACAGAAGCACTTTTCCGCCCGCCGCGGCGGCCCACATATAAAGGAACTGCCATGAAAACCATCTACATTCTGCTCACCCGCTCCGGCACGCTGCTGTCCAAACTGGTCTATGCCGCCACCGGTGCCAGCTATACTCACACCTCCATGGCGTTTGATGCAGAGCTGAGTTGCCTGTACAGCTCCACCCGCAAAAACGGCTACACCATGTTCCCGGCGGGCCCCAGCAAGGAATATCTGAACAAGGGCGTTTTCCGGCTGCGAGACGACGCCCCCTGTGCGCTGTACGCGCTGGAGGTGTCCGATGAGGCCTATTCCCACGCCCTGCACCGCGCCGAGGAGTTCATGCGCCACAGCGAGGAGTACAGCTTTAATATTCTGGGGCTGATCCTGTGCGCACTGCATATCCGCTGGCAACGCCGCCGGCATTATTTCTGCTCCCAGTTTGTCAGTGAGGTGCTGGAGCAAAGCGGCGCTTTGGCGCTGCCCAAGGACAGCACCCTGATGCACCCCAACGACTACCCCCCTGCTACCCCAGCTGAAGTGCCTGTACAAGGGACGCTTAGCCGACCTGCCCCAGCGCAAGGCCATGGATCTGGGCGAGACGCCCTCGATGGTCAGCATCTATACCGGCCTGCTGGTGGAGTTGCTGCAGCGCCGGGCGCAAAGATTTTTTGAGTAATTTTATTGTATAAAACTGAAATTTCCGCTTTTTTGAGCGCTGCTCTTGCTTTTTGCAGCCAATTGTGGTAATATTATTCGGCGGTATTGTTTTGCCGCAGAATATGCGCTCGTAGCTCAGCCGGTAGAGCATCTGACTTTTAATCAGAGGGCCAGGGATTCGAGTTCCCTCGAGCGCACCAAAATCCCACGAAGAATCGTAAGATTCATCGTGGGATTTTCCATTTTCTGGGGCTCTGCACACTTTTGCACACTTTTTGCACACCGGCGGGAAAGCCGTGTTTTTCCTTGCATTGTCTGCATTCTGTGCATCGTGGCGGAACTTGTCGGGGCAAAGCCCCTCCATCTTGCTGCGCAAGACCGCTCCGTCGCTTAAAAGCCCCACTGGGGCTTTCATTGCTGCGCTGCGCTTGCAAACGCGAATTTTCCATACTTTTTTCAGGCGAACAGCAGGCGGGTGAACTCACGCCGCTGCTCGGGGTTCATCTGTCGGACAACTTTCAGCATCCCTTCCGGGGTGATCTGGATGCTGTCCGGCAGATTTTCTTTTACCGGCACAGAGCCGGATTTGGGGGAACCGATGTCCTGTGAATAGAAGTCTGCTTCCAGCTTCTCAGCCAGCTCCAACCGGGGCTTGTCCTGCGTGTGGGCGTAGGTGTCCATCAGGATGCCGGTGGTGGCGTGACCGGTGGTGCCCTGCACGGCTTTAATGTTGCCGCCGGATTCGATCAACTGGTAAGTGGCACTGGAGTGGCGCAGACCGTGGAACACGATCTTCTCAAACTCCGGGTGCTCTGCACGCCAAGTGCGGTACCATTTAGAAAGGGCTTCCGGGGCAACAGGCATACCGTTGGGAAGGCGGAAGAGCTGGCCACAGTTGCGATACCTGCCATCCATGGCAAGCTCGTCCTGACGGAGCTTTTCCAGCCAAGCCAGCAGTTCCTCTTTCAAGGGTCTCGTCAGATAAAGGGTGCGGCTGGATTTCTTGGTTTTCGGTTTCTTCAGCACCAGTGCGGAGCTGCTGCCCTCACGCTGGTCGGGGAAGATGTGGTAGATTTGATTCGGGTCGGTCTTTTCCAGTGCAGCCTTTTCGGTGCGCTGTAAGCTCCTGCCGACCGTGATGGTCCCACGTCCATCCGCTGCATCGAAGTCGATGTCTCCCGGCTGCAAGCCAAGGATCTCTCCGACACGCAGCGAGAGAATCATGCTCAGATGAACAGCAAGGTGGAGCGTAGGGTCGGTCATGGTCTGCAACGCAGCAAGCATGGTCTTTTCGTCCCAGATGGCACGTTCTTCCGAGGTCGATTTCGGGGCTTCTCTCGGAATCGGTGACTTGAGGAGCAGACCCCACTCAACAGCATAGGAAAAAGCAGTCTTGAGCATGGCGTGGACTTCCCGGATGGAAGCACCCGTCAGAAACTGCCGCTTCTGCTTGTCGGTGAGCGTTTGCTTGACACCCTGCTTATACAGCCCGCGGGGTGTCCGGCTCAGCGTGGCGTAGAACTGTTCAAGGTCATACGTCTGAACCTTCTGAATCTGCTTCTTGCCGAGATAGGGCACGACAAGATTCTGAATCATGGCTACCGTGTGGGTGTAGGTTTTGGGTGCCCACTTGTGCTTGCTGGACTGGATGGGAAGCCACTTGTACAGCATTTCCGCTACCGTCATTGCATCAGGTATGAGGAACGTACCGTCCAAGAGTTCTTTCTCTACCGAGATCTTGCGGTCTTGCGCTTCCTTCTTGGTTTTGAAGCTCTCCCAGCCCTTGCAGGGCTTGCCAGCATGATCTTTGTAGTTGTATCGGACGGAATACGTGTTGCCACGTTTCATACTTCGTATGCCTAGCAGTGTGCGCTGCGCGCAAATATGTTTTTGCCTGCCTTGGCAGGCATCGGCATAATAGATGCCATAGATGTTCCCTCCCTCAGACCGCTGCAAACCAATCGTCAAAGCTCTGCTTGCTTACCCGGATGCTGGTACCGAGGCGGATCACCTTGAAGTCTTTCGTGGTGTTGCACAGATTGTACGCAGCACGGTTGGAGATCGCCAAAAGCTGGGCAATCTCCTCCACCCGGTAGACAAGCGGGGCGTGTCGGACGGTTTTGCTGGTCTGGTCAGAAGGTTCTACGGCAGGGGTTTCGGACAATTTCATTGTAGGGGATTCGGGCGCGATTTTCAAGTCCTCACGGGTCAGTTTGGCGGAATTTTTGCGGACATTCGTCATAGGCATGTCTCCTTTGCACTTCTCCAGACCCGGCGCAGCTCCGGTTGAGCTGCACCCTTATGGGCCGGTAAATATGTAAGGGCCTGCCGCTCCTGACCCGAAGCAGCAGCCCAAAGATGTGCTTGGAGAAGGTCAGGCCATACTTCCCTGCATTTTTCAGCAGGAACTGGCTGAACTTCTTTTGCGGAACAGGCGATTCCAGATTATCCTCGCACCACTTGGTGTAGGCACGGTAGAGATAGGTGGAGCGTTCCTCGGTGTCGGGCTTGAAGCGGACATACGCACTGGCCTGCATGAACTGGGTCAGGTTATCGCTGTCCGCCATGGCTGCTTCGAGGTTCTGGATGGAGCGCTCGCTGATGGTGAACTGATAGCGGTTCGCCAGCAGACGGTGTAACCCTTCCAGCATCCACAGCAGGATGCCGGGACGCTCCTCGGACAGCTCTTCGATGAGGAACGGGTTATCCACCCGGGCAGGGTCACGGTCTTTCACGGACGAAGTGGTTCTATCGATTTATCCAAATGAAAAACATTGTGATTGTGCTACAAATTTTCAGAAGATTTATATACAGACACACAAACTTTTGGAAATTTATGGACGAACGAAATAAATTGAGATTAAATTACGTTATTCCAATAAAGACATTTGAAATTGTGTCCTTTTCAAACGATCGGTAGGAGGGGTATTTATGTTAGAGCAGCTTTTCAAATCACAAATTGCAACAGTTTCCGATCCTTACCAATGCAACTGCATCACGGATGCGTTGGCGGCTGCGGGAATCAAGTTTTATTGCAAAACCAAAGATGCCAATCGGCGTAATGCGTTCGATCAGGCAAGAATCGGAACGCTGGGTATAAAACCGAAGTATATCACGGAGGTATTTGTGGACAAAGAAAATGCAGAAATGGCATTACATATCGTACACACCTTGCCCAATCAAGAGAATTTTTGAAAAAGCTATTGACTGTCCCCTTGGGGGTGGGCTTATCATACCAGTGGAGGTGATAATATGCTTATCAATGAAGTCTGCAAGAGATGTGGCCTTACCAAAAAGGCGATTGAGTATTATGAGGAACAAGGCTTAACTCGCCCTCAAATTATGGAAAATGGTTACAGGGTGTTTTCAGAGGATGATGTCATCCAATTAAACAAAATCGCAGTTTTACGCGGGCTTGGAATATCAGTATCGGACATTAAAACGGTTTTGGCAGAGAATGACTATTTATCCTTTCAAACTATATGCGACAAGAAAGAACTGGAAATTTCGGATATACAAGCGAAACAACAATTACTCCACATGCTTGCGAGAAACCAGAATTGGGAGGATGCCCGGGCGCAATTGAGCCAGCTCGAAACGAAGCGCTCTATTCTTTCAAGATTGCTTGACCGTTTTCCGGGATATTTCGGGAAATTTATCAGTCTCCATTTTGCACTGTACCTGAATGAGAGGGTTGCAACAGACGAACAGCAAGATGCATTTGAAACGATAATTGATTTTTTAGACGGTGTGAATATTGTTATCCCGGATGATTTGAAAGAATATCTCGACGATGTTGCGAAAACCATTGATCTTGTTGACGTGTCAAAAAAAGCTGCTGCAAGTGTTGCTGCTGCAATACAAGACCCTGAACAATATCTGAAAGATAATAGGGAGATGTTTGAGCGGTATAAGGAAGTCAAAGCATCTGACGCGTACAAAAACACTCCGGGTTACAGACTTCAAGAACTATTCGCACAGTTAAATCGAGAAAACGGGTACAATGATGTCTTTATCCCTGCTATGCGGCGATTGAGCAGTTCTTATCGTGAATACTATGAAAAGCTAATTGAAAGCAAAACGAAGTTTCTTAAAAAGTTATCGCGGAGTTCGTTTTTAATGCAAGCGTAGATCTGCTTTCGCAGCTTGTCCAGCTCGGTCTGGTAGACGGTCTGGGTGGGCTGCTGCCCTTCGGCGGCAAGTTTGGCGTTGGCATGGTCGAGGCGGCGTTG
>ENA-OQED01000489-OQED01000489.1-human-gut-metagenome-genome-assembly--contig:-NODE-489-length-15488-cov-1.243864_pt1 | contig 15488 bp, 17 predicted proteins | sample MGYA00242790_ERZ504625 | MGnify/ENA primary metagenome ERZ504625 (study PRJEB26092, sample SAMD00036345) | human gut metagenome | host: Homo sapiens | study: EMG produced TPA metagenomics assembly of...
CAACCGAAGCCGATCTGGAAGCACTGGCACACGACGCCTTCAACGACGTGTGCACCCCGGGCAACCCGCGTCAGGCCACCGAAGAAGACATCCTCGCCATCTACAAGAGCCTGATGTAATGCGAAAACTCTCACGAATCGGCAATCGCATGCAGCGAATCTGCAGTGAAACCCGATTGTGAGAGAACATCGCTGAAAGCATTAAAAATCGTGGTGCGAAACTTCACAAAGCATTCGCGCCACGATTTTTATATCTGCACATAAATTACGGATTAATCGAAATAATGTAAACAATAATCCGTGATTATCAATCGCAAGTATTGGAATTACTCGTGCTTTTCGCTCCACTCCTCATCGGTGGGAGTGTCATCGTACCATTCGCGGCCTTCCTGCTCGGCCAATTCCATCTGCTCGTTGATCCACGCCGCCTCCGCAGGATTGATATCGGCGGTGTCAAGCACCTTCTGCCATACCGGATACAGCAGATGCATCACCGGATATAGCGCGGTGAGCAGAATCTCCGGCTTATGCTTGCGCGAATGCTGTGGATGCGCGTCGAACGTGTTCTTGAAACGACGCATGTAATTGTTGAACGACGTGAGCGACGTGTCCATACGGCGGGCGCTGATGCCGGCGATCATACGCGGGCAGTACACGGTTTTCAGATCCTTGCCCAGCAGATGCAGCGAAATATCGATATCCTCATGCATCACATCGGCCTTGTCTCGGCACACTTCGTCAGAAATTTCGCGCCAAGCTGAAGCGCGGACCGCCATATTCGAGCCAAACAGCAACGGCTGGCCGCCATCGGCCTTGTAAATACGCTTGCGTGTGGAATTATCCCCACGCAAACCAAAATGGCGGCTCGGCAGATCGTAATACATCACCGGACCAGTGGCACCCATGGCCTCCGGGTCCTCAGTGAAAATGCCGGACACCACTTCGACCCAATCCGGGCGAATCATGCAATCGGCGTCGAAACGGCCCAGAATGTCGCCGGTGGCGTGGTTCAAACCATAATCGCGCGTCGGAATCAGCCCCTGCTCCTCATCCTGATGCAGCAGACGGATGGGTGCTTCCGGGTGGTCTTTGATGAACTGCTCCACCATGGCCACCGTCGAATCGGTGGAACGATTGTCGACAACGATCACTTCATGGGGCATCACGGTCTGCCTAGTGGCATTCAACAGGCAATCGTTGATACGCTCCTCTTCATTCCAAGCGGGGATGACAATTGAAACGTTCAGCATAACTACCACAATAGCTCAGCCTGTACACGACGCCTATCGCTACAATAGGGAGCCATGAGCGACAGCGAACAGCGAATGAACAATACGCAGAGCGAAAACGGTGCGAACACCAGCGAACAGCGATGGGACCTCGGCACCCTGTTTCCAGCCAAAGGAGATCCCCGAAAACCACCGGAATGGCTGGGACGTGCGCTGCTATACATCGCCATAGCCATTGTGGGGTTTACTTTCTGCTGGCGCAGCTGGGGCAAAATCGAATACCTGGTGATCGACATCATCGTCTCGCTGTTCATCGCGCTCGCGGTGGAGCCGGTGGTGGTGCCGCTGGTCAAGCATGGCTGGAAACGTTCGTTCGCGTCGCTGTTCTCGCTGCTGATGCTGGCCGTGATGCTCGGCGTGCTGTTCACACTGTTCGGCAACCTGTTCGTGCAGCAGATGATCGCCTTGGTGAACGGTCTGCCCGACCTGTATGAGCAGATGTGCCAGTTCGCCAGTCAGTACGCGAATTTCCAGCTTCCTGAGATCAATAATCTCGGCAATGAGATTCTGAAGAACATTCAAACGTCGTGGGTCACTGATTTCGCGGGTACCGCGCTGAATACGGTGTCGGGATTGTTTTCGTTCCTGATTAACCTCATGACGATAATCATGACCACGTATTACATTTCAGCGGCTGGTCCGAAACTGCGTCGTGCCGCATGCCAGTGGATGGCTCCGGCGGCTCAGCGGCGATTCCTGTTCGTATGGACGGTGAGCCAGAGCCAGATCTCGTCGTTCCTGTTCTCCCGCGCCATTCTCGCGTTGCTGAACGCGTTCTTCACAGGAATCTGTCTGATGCTGCTGCACGTGCCCTATTGGCTACCGTTGGCGCTGTTCTGCGGTGTGGTTTCGCAGTTCATTCCTATGTTGGGTACGTATATCGGCGGCGCGTTGCCAGTGCTGTTCGCATGGGGTAGCTGCGGATTGTGGCAGGCCGTGGCGGTGCTGGTGTTTATCTGCGTGTATCAGCAGATCGAGAATCTGATTTTCGCGCCGAAGATCTCCCAGCGCACCATGGATGTGAACGATGCCGTGGCGTTCCTCGCGGTGCTGGCGTTCACCTCGCTGTTCGGCGCGTTGGGCGCGTTCCTCGCATTGCCGGTGGTCGCATCCGTGCAGACGATCTTCCGCACCTATACAAAGCGGTACGAGCTGGTCGATTCCCCGCTGATGGACGATCCGGTGCCTGAAAAGAAGTCGAAGCTGGTGGAAGGTGCCGAAGTACTCAGCGAGCATCTGCACAATATGCCTCGCGCGGTGCAGGGATCCAGTGCGCATGTGCCTATTCCCGACGAAGTGCGGCAGTTGCAGGAGCAGGCGTACAATATCACCCGTTCCGAGGAATCGCTGGAATCGGACGAAACCGTCGCCATCCCGAAGCACGTGTTGGACAAAACGGAACGCAAGCCATTGCAGGGTCTTGAGAGTGAAAACACATCTCAGGAATCCAACGAAAATCCGGAATCCGGCAATGAACGGAAGAACGGCGAGTCGCGGGAAGCTGAAGGAAGTACGAAAAACGCGGATGACAATCCAAGAAGTAGGTGGCGTTAATGGTACTGCTGAGCGTACTTGACATTCTGCTGGTCATCGTCGGTGGCGCAGGGGTGGTCTATCAGGCGGTGTGCATTCTCATCTCCCTGTTCACCAAGCCGATCAAATTTCCCGACGCGCCGATGGACAAGCGTTACGCGGTGCTGATTTCCGCACGAAACGAGGCGAACGTCATCGGCAACCTCATTACCTGCATCCAAACGCAGACCTACCCGACCGAACTGGTCGACATTTGGCTTGTCGCCGACAATTGCACCGACAATACCGCCGAAGTGGCGCGCAATATGGGCTGCCATGTGATCGAACGCTTCAACAAGGAGCTTGTGGGCAAAGGCTACGCGCTGACGTATCTGCTCGATCAGATGAACGATTCCGGTGCATCCGACCCGTACGATGCGTTCTTCGTGTTCGACGCCGACAACAAGCTCGACAAGCATTACGTCGAAGAGATGAACAAGGCGTTCCAGTCGGGATTCAAGATTCTCACCAGCTACCGCAATTCCGTGAATTTGTCTGACAATTGGGTCTCTTCCGGTTCTGCATTGTGGTTCATCCGTGAATCTCGATTCCTGTCGGCCTCGCGCATGTGGCTCGGCAACAGCTGTCATGTAGGGGGTACTGGCTTCATGTTCTCGCAGGAGATCATGCGTCGCAATAATGGTTGGAAATTCCACCTTTTGACCGAGGATTTGGAATTCACCATGGATTCCTTGCTGCACGGCGACCGCATCGGCTACTGCGGTACCGCGATTCTGTATGACGAGCAGCCTGTCACCTTCGCGCAGAGCTGGCGTCAGCGTTTGCGTTGGAGCAAGGGCTTCCTGCAAGTGTTCCGTTATTACGGGCCGGCTTTGGTCAAACGCGCCATCAGGGAACGCGATTTTTCCGCCGTTGATTTCACGCTGCTGTTGTGTCCGTTCACGGTGATCGGTATTGCGCGCGTTCTGCTGGGACTGTTGTTCGCGACCTGCGGATTCGTGACATGGCAGAGCCAGTTGAGCTCGTTGACCGGTTGGACGTCCGGCATTGTGACGTCGGTGATCGGCATGATGGCGTTGGCCGCGTTGACGATTATTGTGGAACGCGATCAGATTGGCGCCACCAACAAGGAGCTGTTCGCGTATGTGCTGAGCTTCCCGATCTACATGTTCAGTTATGTGCCGATCTCGTTCCAGGCGATGTTCGCCAAGTCCGAATGGAAGCCGATCGAGCATAAGGGATGACGTTCGTTCGCTGGCTTGCGCGTTCCTGCCTTTTCGTTTTCATTTCGATTTCCTCTTATGACTGGAGTGTTGTTGTTCCATGGATGATTCGGCTGAATACCGGCATGTGAAACGCCGTCGATACATCACGGTGGCGCTTTCCGTGTCGCTCACCACAGTGTTGTGCGTCGGCTATGTCGTGGCCGACATTTTCGACAAGTTGCCGGGTGTTCTCACATTGCAGGAAGTCGAGCATGCCACAGCCAAAACGCCGGGCAATGCCATTGCGGCCGCGACGATGGTCGGAGGGCTTGACGCTTCGAAAACCGTGGATGCCGTTGCGGCAAAGGCTCTGATCAGCCAGTTTGAGACGGCTGCCTCCGATTTTGGCGGTGAATACGCCATCGCCATCGCCGACGCGGCTGGCAATGTGGTGGCCGAGCAGAATCTCGACACGCCGTATACGCCGGCGTCCACCATGAAAACGCTGACGGCGTATGCGGCTGCGGCCACGCTCGACATGGGGTCTACGTTGGAGACGCAGACCTATTTGGAGCAGCGCGAAGATGGCACTTCGCGATTGGTGCTCAAAGGCAACGGCGACATGCTGCTCGGCGTCGGCGAATCTGATTCGGCGCACATCAATGGGCGTGCCGGGCTGGGAACGCTTGCGGCAAACACGGCCCAAGCGTTGCGGCAGCGGGGCATCACTTCCGTGACGCTCGTCTACGATGATTCCCTGTTCGGCAACGACCGTTGGCCCAACGGCATCGCCGAACTCGATCCGGACCACGTGTACTACGCGCCGACCGCATCCATGGCCGTGGATGGCGGGCGAAACTGGAACGGTGCTAATCCTACGGATCCCGATACGTTCAGCACATATCCCGTTTTGAGCACGCAGCCGGCCCGCGAGGCCGCGCTGGTGTTCGCGCAACGCCTGACTGAGCGGGGCATTGCGGTGAACGGTTCCGTGGAACAGGGAGCCGTTCCCGACGGGACCAGCCCCATTGCGACGGTGAGCTCCGCATCGCTGAACGAGATCATGGCGTTCATGCTTCGGCATTCCGACAATTCGCTGGCCGAGGAATTCGGCAGACTGCTGGCTTTGCACCTTAACGCCGGCAATTCACCGGCCGGAGCGGTGCAGTCGGTTGAACAGGTACTGGCTCAGCGGGGGATTTCCGCCGAAGGCCTCACCATGGTTAACTGCTCGGGACTGGCTGAGGATTCCAAACTCACCGCGCATACCCTGCTTGACGTGCAGCAGCGTAATCTGACGAGCGGGTCCGGTTCCGCCGCCGCTGAGGGGCTGTCGATTGTAGGATTTGTAGGCACTGCTGCGAATCGTTTGAACGATGCTGACGAAGCTGGTCTTATCCGTGCCAAAACCGGCAGTTTGGGAGATGTGACTTCCATGACCGGCAATGTGTCGCGCCATAATGGCGGTGCGTTGAGTTTTGCCGTGATCGTCAACGATCCTGATGATTCCGAAGCCGCGAAATCCGCTATCGACACATTTGTGGCAGCACTACCGAAGTTGTGACGCCATGGTGTATTCGTCACGTTTGCGCAAGGGAATCGGCGAACTGCGCGCCGCGTTGGAATCGGCCGGTTTGGGATTGCAGGATGCCCGTTTCGCCCGTCATGGCGAGCACGCGCCCGATGTGGACGCTCCGCTGATTATGGTGTCCTGTTCCGGTGGGCGCGATTCGATGGCGTTGGCTGCGGTTGCTGCGAAAACGTGCGCTTCATTGGGATTGCGATGCGGGGCGATTATCATCGACCACCAGTTGCAGCAAGGCTCTGCCGGTGTTGCGCGGGCAACCGCCGATCGTTGCGTTGCGTTGGGTCTTGACCCAGTTCGCGTTCGTGCGATTGACGTACCCGACTCCCGCGGCATCGGTGTTGAGGCAGCGGCGCGTGAAGCACGCTATCATGCGATTGTCGACGCATGCTCCGACGCTTCGGCCGTGCTTCTGGCTCATACGAAAAACGATCAGGCGGAAACCGTGATCATCGGTTTGTTGCGTTCCGCGGGCCTCGATGCGGTTTGCGGTATGAACGGTTCCTTCATACGAGACGGGGTGCGTTTTCTACGCCCATGGCTGAATGTGACCCGCGAAGAAACCACCGGCATCTGCGAGGATCTGCGGCTTGCCTGGTGGGACGATCCCACAAATGGGCCGGATGTGGGAGATTCGGGTGGAAATGAGCCTCTTCCCGCGAACTATCCGCTGCGATCCCGAATCCGGCACGATCTCATGCCATATCTTGCATCATTCGCGGGAAGCGACGTCGTGTCGAAACTTGCGCTTGGAGCGAGGCTTGCCGAAGACGATCGCGCATATCTTGACGATGTGGCGCAACGCGTGTGCGAGCAAGGCGTAACCGTGAACAACGGCGAGATAATCATCGACGTGCGTGCGTTGCAATCGCAAGACATTGCCATCAGAAGACGGGTGGATTGTGCGCTCGCTTGCAGAAGCAGGCATTTCGTGCATGGCACGGCAGGTTGAAGGGATCGACAGGCTGATCTGCGACTGGCACGGCCAGAAAGGTGTGAATCTTCCCAGCGGATATTCAGCATATAGCCAGAAACACGTCATTCGCGTGTGCCAAGATGGTGGGCATGCGAATCGCTGACGTACAAGAAGATATTGATCACGAGCTGATCAGTAAAGAAGAGATTGCCGACATCATCAACCATGCTGCAGCCCAGGCCAGTGAAGACTACCGTGGCAAGAACCCGCTGCTGGTTTGCGTGCTCAAGGGTGCGGTGAACACGCTTGCGGCGTTCTCGCAGGCCATGAGCATCCACGCGGAGATGGATTTCATGAGCTTGTCGAGCTACGGTTCCGGCACTCGATCGAGCGGCAAGATCACCGTGCGGCAGGATCTGTCCACCGATGTTCGCGGTCGTCACGTGCTTATTGTGGAAGACATCATCGATTCGGGCGTCACGTTGGCGTGGCTCGTCGATGAGCTCAAAAGCCGTGGTGCCGCTTCCGTGGAGATTTTTGCGCTGTTGGAAAAGCCGGCGCGACGTAAGGTGGATGTTCCTGTGAAATATAAGGGACGTGAGATTCCCGATGAATTCGTGGTCGGTTTCGGCTTGGATTATGACGAGCGATACCGCAATCTTGATTCGATCGCGGTGCTGAAGCCGGAAGTGTATGAAGGAGGTCAGGCATGAGTTTTCCTGGTCCGGGCCAGTCGCCGAATAACAACGGCGGCGGCAATAACCCGTTCACCAATCCGTTTGGACGCAATAATAACGCCGGCAATGGCAACGATTCCAACGGCAAGGGTGACAAGTCCAACGGCAACGGATCCAATGGCGGTCCGCGTCCGTTCTGGCAGTCCCCATGGCTGTGGGTTGTGGTTGTGGCATTGCTTGCCGTGACCATGTTCCAGATTTTCGCCGGAACCGGTTCCCAGACCATCGACACCAAGGACGGTCTGCAGATTCTCAACGGCAACAATGTTGAATACGCACAGATCGTAGACAACACCCAGCAGGTCAAGCTCAAGCTTAAGAGCGACTACTCCGCTACAGACCCTGATACCGGGCGTATGAAGAACTACGGCAAAAACGTGCAGTTCTACTACACGTACGCGCAGTCCGCAACCGTGGTCAAGGCCGTACAGAAGGCTGATCCGGTCAAGGGCTGGACGGCGACCATGCAGCAGAGCAGCATTTGGACGTATCTGCTGACCTCGCTGCTGCCGTTCCTCATTATCTTTGGTCTGTTCTGGTTCATGATGAGCCGTATGGGCGGTGCTGGCGGCATGTTCGGTATGGGCGGCAAGAAGAACAGCGGCAAGCTGCTCGAAGGCCAGACCCCGACCACCAAGTTCGCCGACGTGGCCGGCGAAGAGGCTGCCGTGCAGGAAGTCGAGGAAATCAAGGACTTCCTGAAGGATCCGTCTCGTTACAAGGCTTTGGGTGCCCGCATTCCGCGTGGCGTATTGCTCTACGGCCCTCCAGGTACCGGTAAGACGTTGCTGGCACGAGCCATCGCAGGCGAAGCCGGTGTGCCTTTCTACTCCATGGCAGGCTCCGACTTCGTGGAAATGTTCGTGGGTCTTGGCGCCTCCCGTGTGCGCGATCTGTTCGATGAGGCCAAGAAGAACGCTCCGGCCATCATCTTCATCGATGAGATCGATGCCGTCGGTCGTAAGCGTGGCGGTTCCGGTATGAGCGGCGGCCACGACGAACGTGAGCAGACGCTGAACCAGCTGCTCGTTGAGATGGACGGCTTCAATAACGACACCAATCTGATCATCATCGCCGCGACCAACCGCCCCGACGTGCTTGATCCGGCACTGCTTCGCCCGGGCCGTTTCGACCGTCAGGTAGCCGTCGAAGCGCCTGATTTGGAAGGCCGCGAGGCTATTTTGAAGGTGCATGCCAAGGGCAAGCCGTTCGTGCCTGATGTCGATCTGCGTATGATCGCCGTGCGTACGCCGGGCTTTACCGGCGCTGATCTGGCCAATGTGTTGAACGAGCCGCATTGTTGTGCGCCCGCGCCGGTGCGCAGCTGATCGACAACCGCGCCATCGACGAGGCCATCGACCGCGTGCAGGCGGGCCCGAAGCGCCGTTCCAAGGGCATGGCGCTCGACGAACTGCGCAACACCGCATACCACGAGGGTGGTCACGCGCTGGTGGCGGCTGCCATGAACGATACCGATCCGGTCACCAAGGTCACCATTCTGCCGCGTGGCCGCGCACTTGGCTACACTGCGGTGATGCCGACTGAAGATCGCTATTCCATGTCTCGCAACCAGCTGCTCGACCAGATGGCGTACGCCATGGGTGGTCGCACCGCGGAGGAAGTCGTGTTCCACGATCCGACCACCGGCGCTTCCAACGACATCGAAAAGGCGACGAACATCGCACGTCAGATGGTGCTCGACTACGGCTTCTCCGACAAGCTGGGTGCCATCAAGTGGTCCGATGACGAACAGAGCGACCTTGGATCGCTGAACCACAAGTATTCCGCACGCACCGCCGAAATCATCGACGAGGAAGTGCTCAAACTGGTGGAAACCGCGCATACCGAAGCGTGGAACGTCATCAACGAGAATCGTGAGATTCTTGACGAGCTCGTACGTCAGCTGCTCGTCAAGGAAACACTCAACGAAAAGGAACTTGCGGAAATCTTCGCTAATGTCAAGAAGGCGCCGAAGCGTGAAGTGTGGCTGAGCGACAGCAAGCGCCCGGATTCCGACATTCCGCCGGTTCCGATTCCCGAATCCCTGAAGAAAAGCGCAGGATTGACCAACTGATGAGCGATACCGAAGCATTCGATACCCTCTTCGACGACAAGGCCCGTGCCGCCATGCGGCCGGGCCTGTCGGCTATGACGAGGAAGGCGTGCGCCAGGCAGTACGCCTGTTTCTGAAATCCATTGGCGAAGACCCGGACCGTGAAGGCCTGCTCGACACCCCCGACCGTATTGGGCGTGCCTGCAAGGAGCTGTTCGCAGGCCTTGGACACGGCCCCGAGGAAGTGCTCAAAACCAAGTTCAAAGTCGATACCGACGAAATGGTGCTGGTACGCGATATTGAACTCTTCTCGGTATGCGAACACCATCTGCTGCCGTTCCATGGCGTGGCCCACGTCGGCTATATTCCGTCGAACGGCCAAGTGGCGGGCTTAAGCAAGCTTGCACGACTGGTGGAACTGTATGCCCGACGTCCGCAAGTGCAGGAGCGCCTCACCCAACAGGTGGCCGACGCGTTGATGGAAGGTATCGAAGCACGTGGCGTGATCGTAGTCACCGAATGCGATCACATGTGCATGGCCATGCGTGGCGTAAAGAAGGCGCAATCGCGTACGGTTACATCGGCGGTGCGCGGCTGCATGCGAGACGCGACGACGCGAGCCGAAGCCATGAGCCTGATCCTGTCGCAGCATGCGTGATCGGCGTGACTGCAGCAAGTCGAATCGTAAATACCAATAACCGGATATAGGAGGGGAAACCGGATGACCATTGATATGAAATCGATTCATGATAGTGACCGTACGCTGGTGATGGGCGTGCTCAACATTACGGAGGATTCGTTCTCCGATGGAGGGTTATGGCTCGATCCTGCGAATGCGAAAGCGCACGGCGAAGCGATGATGAAAGATGGGGCTGACATCATCGATATCGGTGCCGAATCCACTCGCCCCGGAGCCAAACGTGTCAGTGAGGAAGCCGAGCAAAACCGCGTGCTGGGTGCTGTGGATGCGCTGATTCCGGAAGGCGCGGTGCTGTCCATCGACACTACGCGCGCATCGGTGGCTCGCATGGCGTTGGAGCATGGTGCGCAGATCATCAACGACGTGTCCGGCGGTCAGCTGGACCGCGAAGTGCCCCATGTGGTGGCCGAACACGCGGAAAGCCTTTACATTGTGCAGCATTGGCGCGGTTGGCTTGCCGGCTCTGCAGGCGACGTGCCTGACGCTAATACGTCCGTGTACGCCAATGGCGTGGTGAACGACGTGTATGACGAACTCATGAAGCAGGTCGACGACGTGCTTCAGGCAGGCGTCTCGCCGTCACAGATCATCATCGATCCGGGTCTTGGATTCTCCAAACCGAGCGTCGAACATAACTTCCCGCTGATGATGGCGTTGGAGCGGTTCAACGCCACCGGGTATCCGGTGCTGATCGGAGCCTCGCGCAAACGATTCGTCGGCGCGGCGCTTGCCGATGCCGGTATCGACGAGCCAAGCATGGGCAGTAAAGACAATGCGACCGCCGCCATCAGCGCCTTGTGCGCCGAATATGGAGCGTGGGCCGTGCGCGTGCATGACGTGGAGAAAAGCCGTGACGCGGTGGCGATCGGCAATGCGTGGCGTGCTTTCGCCAACGTCTGATACGCGCGGTGGGTGCATACGTTCGTATGCTCTTGACTGCGTAGGCACGGCAACGCCTCACATCACTAAAACCTTGAGATATGCAAAGAAAGGCTGGCATGGATCAGATTCGATTGACTGGCGTTCGCGCGGTCGGCAAACACGGTGTGCTTGATTTCGAACATGAGCGTGCGCAGACGTTCGTCGTCGACGCCACGCTGTTTCTGGATCTTGCGCCAGCCGGGCATTCCGACGACCTGCACGACACCGTCGATTACGGTGCCATCGCCAAAGGAATAGTCGCCATTATCGAAGGCGATCATGTCGATCTCATCGAAAAACTGGCCGATCGCATTGCCAGCATGATTCTTGAATATCCTGCCGTGGCGCGAACGCAAGTGACCGTGCATAAGCCGAGTGCGCCAATCGTCGTACCATTCGACGATGTGAGCGTAACCGTGGAACGTTCTCGTGAAACAACTTCGGCTGCATCGCAAGTGCATCATGCCATCATTGCCATGGGTGGCAATCAGGGCGATGTAGTGGCCACCTTGCGTGACGCGGTGCGTTCGATCGACGGACTGGCGTCCACTCAGGTTACGGGCATTTCGCCGCTGTACCGTACCGATGCGTGGGGCATGCCCGATGGTACCCCCGACTTTTACAATGCGGTTGTTTCCGTGACCACCAAGCTATCGGCAATGGAGCTGTTGCGAGGATTGCAGCGCATCGAAGCCGAACATGGTCGAGTGCGTACCGACCATTGGACTTCGCGCACACTTGATCTGGACATCATCGATTTTGACGGTCAGAGCAGCGACGATCCGGACCTGACGCTGCCTCACCCCCGTGCATGGCAGCGGGCGTTCGTGCTGGGGCCGTGGCTGGCACTCGAACCCGATGCCGAACTGCCGGGCGAACATGCCGGTTCCGTGCTCAACTCCTCCATGAATCGATCGATCGCGACCATATCGACGAAATCGCAGATGATTGGATGGTGGAAAGCCCGACCGGCTACGGTACCGACGACCTTGCCTGCGATGCCAATAATGCGGGCGATGCGGATGATATGGGCGAAGCGTATGATGCGATCGATTCCAGCGATTTGCCGGAAGGAACCGCCGCAGCCAAAGTGGCCGCACTCGCTTCTGCACAGCTAGAACCCGCATCGAAACGTGCGGTGATCTCACTGGACAGCCCAGCAACCGATGCCGAACAGCAGTTCCGCATGGCCATCGTCACATTGGACGGCATTCCCGGCAACCAAGTCGAGGGCATCTCACCCCTCTACCATGTGAGCCAACTCGACGGACTCCCCGACAAAATGGCCGCGGTAATCCAGATTTCCACGCGCATGGGCGCCCATGATCTGATCGAAGCATTAAGCAATGTGGAAGCTTCCGTCGGCGAAGACTTCGATCTCGACCTGATCGACATGGAAGGCGTGACATGCGACGAACCCGACTGCAAGGTACCGTGGCCCACCGCACGCAACCATGCCGCAGTGCTTGCGCCATGGCTCGACATGGATCCCGATGCGCGACTGGGCAAGGATCCGGTATCATTCCTGCTGGCCATGGCCCCCGATACCGCGCAAGTGGGACTGCTGACCGACAATTGGATCATCGGAGGTACGCTATGAAAGCGCGCAGAACCCCTTGGTGGTGCTATGTTCTCGCTGCCGCATTAGGATTGCTGGCCGGTATGGGATTGGCGAAATATGGCGAGATTTCAGGTTTGCCATTGGTCGGCGCTCCATGGATCGTGCCCGTGGTGTTGGCGATTCTGGGATTCGTCGTGCTGTATATGGCATTGCAGATCCACAAATACACCACCACGGATCCCGAAAAACGCGCGCAGCTGAAACCTTTGGACCCGCAGAAGGCGTTCGCCACACTGGTGTCATGCAAAGCGTTGGGCGTGGCAGGAGCGGCGTTGGCCGGCTGGTATGGTGGACAGCTCATCATGAGCCTGCCGCATGGTGAGGCGACGTTCTACAGTCAGGCCATCCTCGAATGCGCGATCGCGGCAATCGTATGCATCGCTGACATGATCATCGGCATTGTGGGGGAGTGGTTGTGTCAAATCCCACCAATCGACGGTCCGGAAAGCCCGAAAATGAAAACGGCCACGCAACGAAACCGTTACGCGGCCGCGGCAACCAAATCGGCAACCCAAACGAAAGCCTGATTGTCCTTACTTCTTCAAATCCTCCTCAGGAACACGGATCATCGCCTCCTGAGTCATGCAGGCAACAAGCTCGCCATCCTGCGTGTATACCTTCGCCTGCCCCAAGCCACGGCCGTGAGCCGCGGTAGGCGTATCCTGCACATACAAATGCCACTGATTGATGTCGATATCGCGATACCACCACATCGAATGATCGATCGAAGCGAACGAAATGCCAGGCGTGGCAATACTTAACCCGGCACGACGCAACACCGGCTCCAGCATCACCTGATCGCAACCCATAGCCAACATCGCACGATGCATGACCTGCGGAACGTCAACCGTGCCGTCGGCCTCATCCACACCAGCTGCTTGCCGGAATCGTTACTGGCGCTCTTCTTATCGGCACCCAGCATGATCGTGCGCGTCACATGACGAATGTCGAACGGCGACTTTTCCGCATAGTATTTGGCATACGAAGACTTTTCGGCAAACGGCTCCATCAGCTGCTTCGCACTGGTCAACGTTTCCGGCTCCGGCACGCCTTCCGGCATGGGATCGGCGAACTCAATGCCATCCTGACCCTGCTCCTGGAAGCTGGCGATGGCCGTCAGAATCGAACCCTGAGCCTGCGTGACATTCACGCGACGAGCGGAAAACGAGCGGCCATCACGCAGATTCTCCACATCAAACAGCAAATCCTGACGAATATCGCCGGCGGAAATGAAATAGCCATGAATCGAATTCGGCAGACGAGATGGCGGAACCGTTTTGGATGCGGCCATCATGGCCTGCGCGATCACCTGACCGCCGTACACGCGGCCAGTGGGGAAATACAGGCTTTCGCCATTCACATATGTGTGGCTGCGGTACGTGGAAGGCGTGCCCAGCTGAAGCACCTTCGCCAACCGTTGTAACGGAGTTATTGCTGTCTGCGCTGTCTGTGTCATAACGGGCCTCGATTCTTTGAGTCGCATACGATAAACGCTTCGTTCTGGAAACGAGTCTACGCAAGGGCGGTAAATTTCGCCGGATTGTTTTGTAACGAATGCGTGAGAAGCGTGAACGGCAGGTAATCGTCAAACGATTCACATACGGCAAAGCGCCGCACTTCGTAACGAAGCACGGCGCTTTGCTGAAATTTGCGAGTAACGTTCGCAATTATGGTCTTGCTTCGCAAGGCTCATTGTTGCCTTCGTTCGGCTGTCGCCTCACTCAGGCCAAGCCTACAGACAGTCCACAGGACTGTCTGCTTAACGGTTTAGCGCGTTAGCTTGCGATGGAGACGGTGGGGGGCGAGCCGCGTCTTCGCCGAGACGAGCGACACGGTTCTCCTGATAGGCCTGGAAGTTGCCTTCGAACCAGTACCACTTGGCTGGATTCTCGTCATCGCCTTCCCATGCGAGAATATGCGTGGCCACGCGGTCGAGGAACCAACGGTCGTGAGAGATCACCACAGCGCAGCCCGGGAAGCCAAGCAGTGCGTTTTCAAGCGATTCAAGGGTTTCGACATCAAGATCGTTGGTCGGTTCGTCGAGCAGCAGCAGGTTGCCGCCCTGCTTCAGGGTCAACGCAAGATTCAGACGATTGCGTTCACCACCGGACAGCACGCCGGTGAGCTTCTGCTGGTCGGAACCCTTGAAACCGAAGGACGCCACATACGCGCGGTCGGTACTTCAACGCCAGCAACCTCAATGAAGTCAAGACCGTCAGACACGGCCTCCCATAGGTTCTTATTCGGGTCAAGACCGGCGCGATTCTGATCCACATAGCTGATCTGCACGGTTTCGCCGATCTTCAACGAGCCAGACGTCAACGGTTCAAGGCCAACGATGGTCTTGAACAGGGTGGACTTACCCACACCGTTCGGGCCGATCACGCCGACAATACCGTTACGCGGCAGCGTGAAGCTAGATCGTCGATCAACACACGATCGCCGAACGCCTTGTGAATATGCTCGGCTTCCAGCACAGTAGAGCCCAGACGCGGGCCGGCCGGAATCTGAATCTCGGAGAAGTCGAGCTTCTTGTTGTTGCGTGCCTCCTGCTCCATCTGGTCGTAACGCTCCAGACGGGCCTTGTTCTTGGCCTGACGGGCCTTCGGCGAAGAGCGCACCCAATCAAGTTCGCTCTTCAGGCGCTTGGCGAGCTTGGCGTCCTTGGCGCCCTGGATCTCCATACGCTTGGCCTTGGTCTCCAAATACGTGGTGTAGTTGCCCTTATACGGGTACAGCTGGCCACGGTCGACCTCGCAGATCCACTCGGCCACGTTATCCATGAAGTAACGATCGTGGGTAACGGCGATGACGGCACCCTTGTACTGGTGCAGGAACTGCTCCAACCACAGAATCGACTCGGCGTCAAGATGGTTGGTAGGCTCGTCGAGCAGCAGCAGATCCGGAGCCTCAAGCAGCAGCTTGCACA
>ENA-OQED01000490-OQED01000490.1-human-gut-metagenome-genome-assembly--contig:-NODE-490-length-15479-cov-1.296769_pt1 | contig 15479 bp, 13 predicted proteins | sample MGYA00242790_ERZ504625 | MGnify/ENA primary metagenome ERZ504625 (study PRJEB26092, sample SAMD00036345) | human gut metagenome | host: Homo sapiens | study: EMG produced TPA metagenomics assembly of...
CAGAGACATATCAACACATCTTTCTAATGTCTAATGGGGTGGATGCATCTGCAGAGATGATTTCTCACATGACAGATCGCATTCTTCCAATTGCCAAAGAATGGCAGAATCGCCCTTTGGAGAAGAAATATGCCATCGTTTTCATGGATGCCATTCATTTTCATGTACGAGAAGATAATAGAACGGTAAAGAAAGCTGTATATGTAGCTATAGGTATCAGACTTTCTGGTCAAAAAGAAGTTTTAGGTATGTGGATTGGCGGTAATGAAAGTGCAAAATACTGGCTTGGTGTACTGAATGAAATCAAAAATAGAGGTGTGGAAGACATCATGATTGTATCTGTTGATGGACTGACTGGTTTTGTGGATGCAATTCATGCAGTTTTCCCATTAGCGGAAATCCAAAGATGTATTGTACATCAGATTCGTTATTCCACTAAGTTTATTTCCTACAAAGATATCAGAGCCTTCATGAAAGACCTGAAACTGGTTTATAAGGCAGATACAGAGCAGCTTGCATTAGAAGCGTTAGATATGCTGGAAGAAAATTGGGGTGGAAAATATCCATCTTCAATAGCGTCCTGGCGTAATAATTGGCCGCAACTTTCTACATATTTCAAATACCCTGGAGAGATTAGAAAACTAATTTATACCACGAATTCCATAGAGAATTTCAAGCGTCAATTAAGAAAAGTGACGAAATCAAAAACCATCTTTCCGACAGATGATTCGCTTTTTAAGATTCTGTATCTTGCCATGACCGACATCACAAAGAAATGGACTGGAAAAACATGGGATTGGGGACAGACCTTGGATCAGCTCTGCATATATTTTGGAGACAGAATCCAACCAGAAGATCTCGAATAGAATAAAAAGCAACTATGAGTAAGGGTCAAAAACGCCCGTTTTCAGCGGGCGTTCTTGACATGTCTGCTTATTCATGCTAAATAGTAAATAAGGCTTAAACAGCAATCATGCCATTCAAGCCTAATTCATTTTTTAATTTATATTAAAATCATTATGATTTTTTCATTAATCTAAGAGATTTACACAAAATATTTTACACTCTCGAAGATGGAACAGAATTAGCTTGTATTAGATATATAAATATGACATAATACAACTATGAATATTACATATAAATCCAATAATAACGTAGTCTATTCTTGCAAATACCACGTTGTATGGTGTCCTAAATATAGACGTAAAATTTTAACAAACGGAATAGATACCCGATTGAAGGAATTGCTTCTTGAATATGCTGCAAATATTTCTGTAGACATCATGGAAATGGAAATCATGCCGGACCATGTACACATACTCATGGAAGTAGACCCTCAGTTTGGTATTCACAAAGCAGTTAAATCATTAAAAGGATATACTTCCAAAGTTTTGAGAAGTGAATATCCGTCATTGAAAACAAGAATGCCATCACTGTGGACAAACAGCTATTTTGTATCAACTGTTGGTGGTGCTCCGCTTGATGTAATCAAGCAATATATCGAAAATCAGAAAACATCGCAAAGACAAAAGGATAAATTGGGATAATGCAAAAAGGTGTTAAATTTAGAATCTATCCGAATAAGGAACAGCAAACTATCATCAATCAGACTTTAGGGTGTTGCAGACTAATAAGGCATCCACAGTTCAAGAGCAAACATAATCGGCATCAATCCTACAGAACAATAAACCAAGGAGATAATATCCGTATTGTTGGAAAGTATATCAAACTTCCGAAATTGGGATATGTCAAAGTGCGACAATCTATGGAAGTAGGTAAAATCAACAATGTAACCATTGAGCATACACCTACAGGTAAATACTTTGCAGTTTTAAACGTGGACTTTGAACCACAGCCAATGCTTAATCAAGGTGGCTCTATCGGCATTGATGTAGGAATTAAAGAGTTTTACTCTGACAGCAATGAAAATACAGTATCTAACCCCAAATATCTTGAAAAATCAATGCGTAAACTCATTCGTGAACAGCGTAAACTGTCACGTAAAGAAAAAGGTTCAAGTAATCGAAATAAACAGCGTATAAAAGTTGCTTTAGTCCATGAAAAGATTACAAATCAGAGAAATGATTTTTTACAGAAACAGTCTACTATGCTGATTCGTGAAAACCAAACAATCTGCATAGAAGATTTGAATGTAAAAAATATGATGCGTAATCACAAATTAGCACAGCACATAGGCTCTGCGTCATGGACTAAGTTCTTTGATATGTTGTCCTACAAGGCAACATGGTATGGGAACGACATTGTAAAGATACCAACTATGTATCCAAGTAGCCAGACATGTTCCTGCTGTGGATATAAAAATCCACTGGTAAAGAATCTCGCAATTCGTAATTGGGAGTGTCCGAAATGCCAAACAAAACATGATAGAGACACCAACGCAAGTATTAACATATTGAATAAAGGACTGCAAATGCAGTCAACATAGTACATGAAAACTGCACCGTAGGACATACGGGAACAGTATAATCTAGCTTGTGGACACTGTGTAAGACGTTGCAATACCATATGGTATAAGCCAATGCAGTAGTGGTAGAAACAAGAATCCCCCTGCTTTAGTTGTGGGGAGTGTCAAAATGTTTCCGAGACCAGATATAGTACAGAAGGATGGTGAAGAGGATGTACTTAGAAGAGATGATAAACGCAGAATACAGCAGATTGAACGAGAATGATATATTAATCTGGCAGTATATTCAATTAAATAAGCGAGAGTGCTGCGAAATTGCGATTGAAGATCTGGCGCAAAAGTGCTGCATTTCCAGAACGACAATCTCCAGATTTACGCAGAAACTGGGATTTACAGGTTTCCGTGAATTTAAAGTTCATCTAAAGATGGAGTGGGAACAGGAGCAGGTGAAAACGGATGTGCTGCTGGAAAATGTCTGTGATAATTATATGAAATGTATACAAATGATAAAAGAGACAGACTTGGAGGAAGTATGTAGCCATATCTATCATGCGAAACGCTTGTTTGCATATGGAACAGGAGAAACCCAGCATGCTGTGACGCAGATGATCAAGAGAATGTTTATGAATGTAAATCGGTTTTTTGTGACACTTTATGGGAAGACAGAGCTTATGATGACCATTGAAGACCTGAGCGAGGAAGATATGGTGATAATGATATCCTTGTCAGGAGAAAATGAATTGGCGGTTCAGGCGGCAAAAAAACTAAAAGCGCGAGGTGTCTATACACTGTCGATTACGAGGTTAAGTGACAATACTCTTGCACGACTTTGCAGTAAAAACCTGTATATTCCAACAGATGTTCTGATGACAAAAGCGGGAGTGACGTTTGAGACAATCAGTCCGTACTTTAATGTTGCTGAGCTTTTGTGCATTCGCTATCTTGTATATATGAAAAAGCAGGAGGAAAAGAAAAAAGAATATCGTACAGAGTGTTGAGAATAGTGGACGTGATGCTTAGGATGAACATTTATGTACAGAGAAAATATAAAAATATCTAACAAGTACTTTGATATATCGTACTTTTTAGATATTTTTTTTTATATTATGCACATAAGTACAAAAAGTGTGCAAAAGAAATGAAGTTGTACATCTTCCTTGAATCAGGCTAAACCATTGCAAAACAATGAATTTGCGAATATGATGGAATCAAGTTAAGGCGCTTTAAAAATAGTAAAAAAGGAAATGGAGGAGAAGGCATGAAAGGAGTTATGCAGAAAGTTCAGCGGTTCGGTGGGGCAATGTTTACCCCGGTACTGTTGTTCTCATTTGCGGGAATCATGGTTGGATTATCGACTTTGTTCATGAACCAGTCGATTTTCGGAGCACTCGCGGCAGAAGAGGGAATCTGGTATAAGATTTGGTATATGATACAGGAAGGTGCGTGGATGGTATTCCGGCAGATGCCGCTATTGTTTGCAATCGGTCTTCCGATCGGACTTGCGAAAAAACAAAATGCGAGATGTGTGTTGGAAGCATTTACAATTTATGTAACATTCAATTACTTCCTGTCAGCAATTTTAAAATTCTGGGGAACAAATTTTGGCGTGGATTTTGCGGCAGAGGTTGGAGGAACAAGCGGACTTGCGAATGTGTGTGGAATTAAGACTTTGGATACCGGAATGCTGGGAGCACTAATTATATCTGGTGTTGTTGTCTGGATTCATAATAAGTACTTCGATACGGAATTACCGGAGTGGCTGGGGATTTTTCGGGGTCTAGTTTTGTAGTTATGATTGGGTTCTTCGTGATGATTCCAATGGCATTTTTGTTTGCGTTGGGATGGCCGAAAATTCAGGAGGCAATGCTATTTTTACAGGATTTCTTTAAGTCGAGCGGGACAATTGGAGTAGGACTGTATGCGTTTAGTGAGAAGATTCTGCTTCCGACAGGTTTGCATCACTTTATCTATGCACCGTTTGCGTTGGATTCAGCGGTTGTGCCGGGAGGAATCGAGGCATATTGGAATCTGCATCTGAGTGAATTTGCACAGAGTACAAAGCCGTTGAGAGAATTATTTCCGGCAGGAGCATTCCATTTATATGGAACTCCGAAGGTGTTTGCACCGATGGGAATTACATTGGCGTTTTATACAACTGCAAAGAAAGAAAAGAGAAAACAAGTACTTGCATTGATGATTCCGGCTGCGTTAACAGCGATGTTAACCGGAATCACAGAGCCGATTGAGTTTACGTTCTTATTTATTGCACCGGTGTTATTCCTTGTTCATGCAATCTTATGTGCCTGTCTGAATATGGCGATGTATATCGCAGGAGTTCGAGGGGCATTTGCCAACGGGCTGATTGCCTGGGGGGCACAGGATTGGATTCCATGCTGGCAGAATCATTGGATGACCTATGTGATACAGATTCTTGTTGGATTAGCATTTACGCTTATCTGGTTCCTTGTGTTCCGGTTTTTGATTAAGAAATTCAATTTCAAGACACCGGGAAGAGAGGATGAGGCAGAAGAAACGAAGCTCTATACAAAGAAAGATTATAAAGAGAAACAGGCAGAAAAAAATACACTTTCCTATGCAGCACAGATTCTGGACTATCTTGGAGGAAAAGAAAATATAGTGGATGTTACAAATTGTGCAACAAGACTCAGAGTAAATGTGAAAGATGCAGTAAAGGTTCGCCCGGAGGCAGACTTTAAACGAATCGGAGCACATGGATTAAGTGTCAACGGAACAGCGATTCAGGTGATTGTCGGATTGAAAGTTCCGAAAGTCAGAGAAGAATTCGAGCAGTGTCTTGCAGAAGACTCCGGAGAAAATGTGAGTGGAGCAGAGGGAACAGCAGGTTCTGTTATCTATGCAATGCAGAATGGAAAAACGATAGCCTGGAGGATGTGCCGGATGAGACATTTGCCGGCAAGAAGCTGGGAGAAGGGATAGCAATCATTCCGAGCGATGGTAATATTTCTGCACCGGCAGCAGGAACAATTTGTCTTATTGCGCCGACAAAGCATGCCATCGCTATTGAAACAGACGATGGGGCGGAGCTTTTAATCCATATTGGATTAGAGACCGTGAAGCTTGACGGTAAGGGATTTGATGTGAAGGTGAAGCAAGGTGACCGTGTAGAAGTCGGAACTCCCCTGTGTAATGTATCAGAGGAATTGTGGAAGAATCCGGAAAAGCCATTGTATACACCGATTATTATTACAAATAGTGATGAGTTTTCTCATATTAACATAACTGAGGGATTCACAACAGCCGGAAAGACGGAAGTTATACGTTACGAGAAATAAAAATCATTATAAAGAAGCTGAAAATAGCAAGGGAAGAAAGGAAGAAATGATCATGAAAAAATTTTCAATTACAGTAGCAGGTGGAGGAAGCACATTTACACCGGGAATCGTTATGATGCTCTTAGATAATCAGGAGAGATTTCCAATCAGAAAGCTGTGTTTCTATGACAATGACAAGGAACGTCAGGAAACAATCGCGAAGGCATGTGAGATTCTCCTCGCAGAGCGCGCACCAGAAATTGAATTTCATTATACAGTAGATCCGAAAGAGGCGTTTACAGATGTGGACTTTGTTATGGCACATATCCGTGTGGGAAAATATGCAATGCGCGAAAAAGATGAGAAGATTCCAATGAAGTATGGTGTTGTCGGTCAAGAGACATGCGGACCAGGAGGAATTGCTTATGGAATGCGTTCAATCGGAGGAATTTTGGAAATCCTTGATTACATGGAAACATACAGTCCGAATGCATGGATGCTGAATTATTCCAATCCGGCAGCAATCGTAGCTGAGGCAACTAGAAACTTCGTCCAAATTCCAGAATTATTAATATCTGCGATATGCCACTTGGAATTATGCTTCGTATGGCAAAGATTCTCAATATTTCTGAAAAAGATCTGGATATCAGTTATTTTGGATTAAACCATTTCGGATGGTGGACATCTGTCAAAGATAAAGAGGGAAATGAGAGAATTCAGGAATTAAAGGATTATGTAAAAGAAAATGGTTATGACATTACAATTGAGACAGATGTGCATATTGACCAGAGCTGGCATGAAACATTCCAGAAAGTAAAAGACGTTTATGCCGTTGATCCGGAAACACTTCCAAATACATATTTGAAATATTACCTCTATTCAGATTATGTTGTAGAACATACAGATGCGAATTATACAAGAGCTAATATGGTTATGGATGGAAGAGAAAAGAAAGTATTTTCTGCTGCAAGAGATATCATTGAAAAAGGAACAGCAAAGGACTGCGGATTTGAAGCAGACGATCATGCATCTTATATCGTGGATCTTGCCTGTGCATTGGCATTTAATACGAAAGAAAAAATGCTTCTAATCGTGCCAAATGAAGGCGCAATCGAAAATTTTGATCCAGAAGCAATGGTTGAGATTCCGTGTATCGTAGGAAAAGACGGATTTGAAAAGATCAATCAGGGAAGAATCCCAAGATTCCAGAAAGGACTCATGGAACAGCAGGTAAGTGTTGAAAAACTGGTAGTAGAGGCATGGGCAGAAGGAAGCTATCAGAAATTGTGGCAGGCATTGACGTTGTCTAAGACAGTGCCAAGTGCGGGTGTTGCAAAACAGATTTTAGATGATCTGATTGAGGCAAATAAAGGATACTGGCCGGAACTTCGCTAAACGATCAATGAATAAACAGATGAGCAGAATCGGAAAAGATTGTAAGAAGCATAATGGCAGAAAGGAAGATTGGTAATGAAGAGTGCAGTGTTTTATGGGAAACATGATTTGCGGATTGAGGATTATCCGATGCCAAAAGCTGGAGCACATGATATTGTGATTCAGGTAAAAGCATGTGGTGTCTGCGGAACAGATGTGCATATATATGATGGTGACAAGGGGGCGGCGGAAGTAACGCCTCCAACAATACTTGGACACGAGTTTGCCGGAGTCATAGCGGAAGTCGGCAGCGAGGTGACCGGATACCAGCTGGGTGACAGAGTGTGTATCGATCCGAATTGCTACTGTGGAACATGTGAACCATGCAGGAGTGGAGAGGTCCATTTCTGTGAACATATGATAGGCTATGGTACAACAGTAAACGGTGGATTTGCAGAATATTGTGTGGTAAATGAAAGCCAGGTTTATAAACTGGGAAGAATACAACATTTGAACAGGGGGCAATGGACGGAACCGGTAGCATGCTGCCTGCATGGAATAGATTTATGTAGTATTCGACCGGGACATCAGGTTGTTGTTATCGGCGGTGGAATGATTGGTCTGCTGATGCTGCAGCTTGCCAGACTTGCCGGTGCGGCAAAGGTTGCGCTGTTAGAACCAATTGAAAGCAAGAGAGAAGTCGGAAAAGAATTGGGAGCAGATATTTGCATTGATCCGATTCATGAGAATGTAAAAGCGAAATTGAAAGAACATGGAATGACATGGGTGAACACAGTGATTGAATGTGTCGGAAGACCGGCTACGATTGCGCAGGCAATTGAAATCGCGGGTCCGAAAGCGGTCGTTATGATGTTTGGTCTGACAAAACCGGAGGAAGAAATTGCAATAAAGCCATTTGAAATCTTTCAAAAAGAATTGGAATTGAAGGCATCTTACATTAACCCATTGACGCAGAAGAGAGCACTGGATCTGATTGATTCCGGTCGGTTGGATGTAAGCAGTATGGTCGCTCAGGTATGTGGATTAGAGAAACTGGAAGAGATACTTGCTAATCCGGAGGCAAGAGCAAAAGGAAAGTATATTATTTCTCCTGAAATGTAAAGAAAGTGAAAGTACTACTTTAGAAGGAAACAGAGATATAAAAAGCCAGCAGTTCATCGTAAAATGCGATGCATTGCTGGCTTTGTTTCTGCTTTAAATCAAATTCAAACTCCGCAGCACATACAACCATCCGGTGATTGAAAATCCCCTGCCATTTTCAGGACTTCTTTCTTCATCTTAAAAATTTCAGAAAGGTTTTGGCCGATTGCTTTCCGCATTTCCTGAGAATGGATGCCTCCGCTATTGAAATGGCGGGCAATCTGATTAAGATTATTGCCGATCTTCCCAAATTCTGAAATAAATTTCTTTGGTTCCGGCATATCTGCCACAAGTTCATATTTTGCAATGACTTTTCCCCTTATTAACTGACGGCGTATGTATTCAGAGAGCGACAGACCGGCGGCTTTTGCATTTTCTGATATGATCTCGTACTGGACATCTGTGAGCCGGAGGTTGATATGGTGCGTGTAGGTTATTTCTGGTTCTTTTCTTATTCCGAAAGTGCAGTGTTATTCAATGATGCTTTTTCTGATATTCACGAGGAGTACAGTTTGTATACTTTTAAAAAACGGAACTGAAATAATTGCTGGAGGAAAAACCTAGCGTATATGCTAAATCAGTGATATTGCTTTTACCGTTGGAGAGCATTTTTTTTGCATAGGAGATTTTTTGCAGGTTAATATATTCTGCCGGGGTAATGCCCACTGTGGTCAACTTAAGTATTTTAGAAAATTTCAGAATTCCTTCAGCCCTGATTTCATCGGCATTTGAAGGAATTCTTTTCTTCTTTTACAAAAAAGCACTTGACAAAACCTCCTAAAAGTGAGGTCGCTTCGCGACCTATTAATTAAGGAATTGTTCGTCTCGCCACGAACCTTAATTACACTTTAGGAGGTATGTCATATGAATCGAATTGACATCTGCAAAAATATCATCCAATCCATTAAGGAGTATATCACAACCCCAGAAAAACTGGAACCTCATCGTGCGAAAAATCATTTTGTTTGTAAACGAAAACTTTCTCTTTTTCAAGTAATTATGTATCTGCTTTACACTTCAAAAGCCTCCATGTTTCAAAACCTTTCCCGTATTCGGGAAGATCTTGAAAACCTTAATTTCCCTGACATTTCAAAACAGGCTCTGTCAAAGGCTCGCCAATTTATTAACCCTGCCTTATTTAAAGAGCTCTACTATTTATCAGTTAATTTATTCTATAAGCAGCTCCCATCTCGTAAGCTTTGGAATGGATATCATTTATTTGCCATTGATGGTTCCAAAATAGAATTGCCTAATTCGAAATCGAATTTCGAGTTCTTTGGCGAAATGTTTGGATATCCTGATCCAAACCGCCGTTTTACTATGGGACTTGGTTCCATTGTTTATGATGTTCTTGATGATTATATTGTCCATGCTTCTTTTCAACGGTATCTTGCTTCTGAACGTTCTGCTGCTTTATAGCATTTGCATAATTTAGAAGATTTAAATATCTATCAAACAGCGTTGTAATCTTTGATCGTGGCTATTATTCTGAAGATATGTTTCGTTACTGTGTCGAGCATCAGCACCTTTGTCTTATGCGCTTAAAACAGAATTATAACATTGCTAAGAAATGCTCTGGAGACATAATCACGGTTCTTCCCGGCAACGAAAAAGACAGGACTGAGGATACCAAGATAAGAGTCATCGAAGTTATTCTCAATGATGGAACGAAAGAGTATCTTGCCACCAATCTTTTTGATTCACATATTTCTCAACAGATGTTCCGCGAACTTTACTTCTATCGCTGGCCAGTCGAAACAAAATATAAGGAATTGAAAAGCCGCCTTGCTATTGAAGAATTTTCCGGTGCAACAACTACTTCAGTGCTTCAAGAATTTTATATCAACGTACTTCTTTCAAACCTGTCATCTCTTATTAAAAATCAAGTTGATGAAGAAATTCAGATTACCGCTAAAAGTACGAATAAATATCGATACCAAGCAAACCGAGCATTTATTATCGGACGTATCAAAACAATAGTTCCCAAAATCCTGTGTAATCTTTTCGATTTATCTGTAATTGATAGACTATATAAGGAATCTCTCCGATGCAGATCTCAGATTATGCCTGAAAGAACATTCCGGCGGAAGAAGAACAAAGCAATAGGCAGAACACATTTTAACAATAAAAAAGTTGCATTCTAAAATCACCAGCTGTTAATATGGCTTTTTCTGTGAAGCTCTATTAAAGTGTGTCTTCTTTTCAAATCTACCTTCCTCTTTTCTCGATTTCGCACCGTTATTCATTAACCTGAGCAGGCACTTGTCTTAAGTTGACATTAGGTTGACCACATTGGGGTCTGACCCCTTCCCAGTGCGATTTGGGAATTAACAGGCCATATCCTTTAGAGGATGGGGTGGATAATGAAGAGCGCAGACAAGAAGTACATGACGTATTGCACAGGAACACCCAGAGCTTGCCCAACGGTTTAAGGAACGCAGACATCGTTTGGATGAACATTTGAAAGAACGCCGTCCGGATGTTTATGAGCTTGTCATTAGTTTAAGAGATAACAAGAAGAAAGAAGAATAAGATAAAAAAGAAATGGTTGGAATTTTGAAGTTCCGGCCATTTCTTTTTATAAATTTTATGAATTGATACAAGGACGAAGCATAATTTTAGCTGTAAATATTCCATTATCATACGTGAAATCACATCCACCGCCAGTCTTTTCAACAATGTGGCGGACAGATTGAATTCCGATGCCATTTTGATTTCTTTTAGAAGAAAGAAAAATGCCATGATTCTGCTGGATTTTACCATCAAAAGCATTTTCAATTTGAATTAAAATAAGATTAGAAGCATGTCGATAGAGTTTGATATCGATCCGTTGTCTGAATTTTGCGGTCTTCAAGCTGGCTTCCAATGCATTTTCTAACAGGTTAGAAAGAACAAGACAAAAGTCTGTTTCATCGACTGAAATTTGTGCCGGAAGATCAATCTGCACGTGGAAAGGAATTGTGTTACGTTCAGCCAGTGCACAATAATAGCTGATTACACTGTCGATGACCTGATTTTCACAAAAATGCATATGCATAGTCGGGATTTTCTGGGTTACATTATATAGATACTCTTTTATTGTTTCTAAATCTCCGGCTTCAGCCATTGAGGATAACTGAAGAAAATGATGGCGCATATCATGTCGTGCCTGACGTGTCTCTTCGATTGCGTTGCAGAGGTTAGTATATCTTTCCTGTTGGATTGAAAGAAAATAGTTTTCTTGTTGAAGCCGTGCATTTCGGTTTAGACTGTTTGCCATTAATAAAAACAGAGTATAAAATAATGCAAGAATGATTAACAGAACAAGGCTGACAACAATATATATCTGTAAAATCCGTCCGGTATATAAGGTGCCATCATTGCATTTATTGCGCGGGAAAAACTATTCACGCAAGAAAAAACAGCACAAATCGCAAGAAAATACTAAAAGATTTCCAAATAGAAATCGCAAGAGTTTTATGATAGATCACCAAGAGGAACAATAACAGGAAAAAGCCAGGCAATTAGCTTTGGAAGAGATATTTTTAGTGTTGATTTTACAGGAAGATAGGCAAGAATCATCCCAGGGATAATTACAGTAAGTTCAAGTGTCGGGCGAAGAATATTGTTCATTATGTATGCCCCCCTTTCAAATAAGAAATATATAAAAGCTTTCTCTCATGCGTTTATTTTTTTATAAAACAGATAGACAAACTACGGGGCGGATTTACAATTCGTGCTATTTTTTGACTATTCGTGACAGAGCGATTGAAAACGAGAAGTGTTTTTTTATAATAAAAGCAGTAGATGACAAAGGCTGGAAAAAGGAGGAAAGTATAAATGAAAGGAAGAAAAATACTATTAGCGTTTATTATATCTGCAATTACGCTCACATCGGGATGTGCAAATGGTACATCAAAGACAGAGGAGGCAAAATCAGAGCAGAAGACAACAGAAGAAAATGGAGTTGTTCCAATTAAGCCGATTACGGCAAAAGCAATTGATGATAATCCATATATGGCAAAGAGTGATGCCAATGTTCATCAGGACTGTTATAATTCAGATACGACAGATGAAGTATTACCGGTTGATATTTATCCGGAGATTAATGTTTCTTATGAAAAAGTAAATCCAAATGCATCTCCGGCGGTATTTTTTGATACATATGGACATGCTGTTGTTCCATTTCAAGGAGGACTGGCTATCCGTGATATTAATGCGGATGAAACACAGACAGAAGGTTATTTTTCACCGGCAAAGCATGATGGCGGAGGATATGTGATACAAAGCTCATATTCATTTGTAGATGAGAGCAATCGCCTGGTATGTCCGACAAGCAACAACCACGTGCTTATGTTGAAAGCAACAGATGATGCGGGAAATGTCCTTCCGGAATTTGAAAAAGTGCTGGATATTGATATTAAAGCAGCGGCAGAAGAAATTACAGGGAAAACATTGGATCAGAACTTATTATCTGTAGTTTTTGACTATGAAGGAAATTTATGGTTTGCTACAGGCGGTTTCCGTATTTATCCGGAACGTAAACAGCAAGGTGCAATGGGATACATTTCAAGGGCAGCAATTGATGCCATCTTAAAGGGAGAACATGTTGATCTGAAAGAATCTACATTTGTATATGAATTGGAGCCTGGCGAAGGTGCAGAGAATGGAATTGCATCGTCAAAGGAAGGTGCAGTTATATTAACGAATCAAAATTGTTATTTATTAAATGCAAAAGATGGTGTACAGGTGCAGTGGTGTACCCCATATGAAAGCGTGGGAGCGAAAGATAGCAAAGAGGGAGATGAAACTACAGGCGGAGGTCTTGCCTGGGGAGGTGGATGTTCACCATCTCTGACAAGCAAATTAGTTATGTTTACAGATAATCAGGATCCGGTAAATCTGTTGGCATTAGATATGAAGACCGGGAAAATAGTGGCAAGCATGCCGGTAATCGATGAGCTTCCGAAAAATATGCAGGTGTCGGTAGAAAATTCAGCAATGGTATATGATAACGGAGAAGGTACAGTCAGCACAATCGTATGTAACTGGTTTGGAGCCGGAAGTGCTAAACTTGCGGACGCAGACAACGATTCTTCTATACAGACCTATGAAAATATTTACGATGTAAACTGGTTGAAGAAGGGAAATAAGATGGTTGTGCCGGGAGTAGAGCGTGTCGATACCATTAAGACAAAGGACGGATACGAAATGAAGAGTATCTGGTGCAGAAACGATATCCGTGATACATCTATGATGAAGCTTTCTACAGCGACAGGTTATATCTATGGTTATGTTCAGGATCTGGAAAGTGGCATGTGGCAATTCATCATGTTAGATTATGAAACAGGAGAAACAGCATTTACAATGGATGTCTCAGATAAACCGGGATACAACAATATGGCAATCGGCATGTATGCAGGAAATAGTGGAAATACATTATATTGCCCGACAGGATATCTGGAGCTCTTAAGATTGCAGGACAGATTTGTTTATCTGCCGGAGATGCCTTATCGAAAAGTAGATTTAGACAAGGCAAAGAGAAATGTACTAACACAAGAAGAATTTACAGAAGCCGGCGGGAAAGGAAATGTTGCAGGCTGGCTGAATACGATTACAGTAGAAAATGTACATCCAAATACTACTGTGGCAATACGAATGAAAGGAATTGCAGGAAAAGCAGATACATTTACATTATATGCATATGATAAAGAGAATAAATTAAAAGAAGTTCCTGCAGAGTTATGGCATATTCAGGAAGAAGATGGAACATTGCCGGATAAACTTACAGAGGATACATTATATGAAGTGCATGTTATGGTAGAAGATGGAGGAGAATTTGATCTTAGTGATACAGAAAAAGAAATTAAGATAGCAGTTATTCTCGGAAATAAATGATTTGTTTTTAAGAAAATCACCTGAGTTGTATATCACAAGGCTCCGTTCTAAAAAAGAATGGAGCTTTTTAAAACTAATGCAAAGCAAACACCCCAAAAATTTAACAAAAGTTAGCAAGAATTCTCCTTCCTCTATAGGTGGGAGATGAATTGCAGAAAAAGAAGATAGAACACTTGTTCTGTAATGCGAAGTGTGGTATACTATAATCAGTCGAAAGGATAGAAAGGACTGACTATATGGACAAAATGGATCATAATGCACATTCAGTATATTTGATGTATTATCATCTGATCATGGTTGTAAAATACCGAAGAAAAGTAATAGATGATCCGATTTCGGAACGTGCAAAAGAGATCTGGGAACGTATTGCACCTGATTATGGAATCACACTGGAAGAATGGAATCATGATGTTGATCATGTGCATGTTATGTTTCGAGCACAGCCAAAATCAGAACTCAGTAAATTTATCAATGCGTATAAAAGTGCAAGCAGTCGTTTGTTAAAAAAGGAATATCCACAGATCAGGGAAAGACTTTGGAAGGAAGCATTCTGGAGTCAAAGTTTCTGCCTGTTGACAGCGGGTGGTGCACCGATTGATGTTATCCGTAATTATATCGAGACGCAGGGAGAGAAAAAAAGATGAATATAGCTTACCATTTTCGTATATATCCAAACAGAGAGCAGGAAGTTCTGCTCGCAAAAACATTTGGCTGCTGTCGTTTTTTATATAATCAGATGTTGAATGATAAGATACGGGAATATGAAGCAACGAAAAAAATGCTGCGAAATACACCGGCGATGTATAAAAAAGCATATCCATTTTTGAAAGAAGTGGATTCCCTGGCACTTGCAAATGTGCAGATGCATCTGGAAAAGGCATATAAGAATTTTTTCAGGGATCCAAAGATTGGCTTTCCAAAATTCAAATCAAAACACAGGAGCCGAAAAAGCTATACGACAAATGTGGTCAATGGAAATATTCAGGTAGAAGATCATCAGATAAAACTACCGAAGTTGAAATGGATCCGTATGAAAAAACATCGTGATATTCCAGAAAAATATTGCCTGAAATCTGTAACAATAAGTATGGAACCATCTGGAAAGTATTATGCAAGTCTATTATATGAAAAAACTGACTGTGAAAACCAAGCAGAAGAATTAGATTATGAAGACGCAAAGATACTAGGAATTGATTATGCAATGCATGGAATGGCTGTGTTTTCTGAAGATATACAGAAGGAAAATGAAGGATACTTCAGAAAAAGTGAGGAGCGGCTGGCAAGGGAACAAAGAAAGTTATCCCATTGCGTGAAAGGAAGCAATAATTATTACCGACAGAAAAAACGTG
>ENA-OQED01000491-OQED01000491.1-human-gut-metagenome-genome-assembly--contig:-NODE-491-length-15450-cov-0.972590_pt1 | contig 15450 bp, 17 predicted proteins | sample MGYA00242790_ERZ504625 | MGnify/ENA primary metagenome ERZ504625 (study PRJEB26092, sample SAMD00036345) | human gut metagenome | host: Homo sapiens | study: EMG produced TPA metagenomics assembly of...
CTTGAAGTTATGGGAATCAAATGCCCGAAAGCAGATAAGGTTCCGGATGACTGGTACTTTATGAGACATGGAAAAAAGGTTTATGACAGAAGCCGATATCAGCTTGATTTTCGTAATCCGGAAGTTATTGCTCATGCAACAGAAGTTATCGATCGTCTGGTAAATGAATATGGCGTTGGATATATTAAGATGGATTACAACATTGAACCGGGAATTGGTACAGAACTGAATGCGGACAGCGCAGGTGACGGACTTCTTGGTCATAACCGTGCATACCTGAAATGGCTGGATGGGATTTTTGTAAAATATCCGAATCTGGTTATTGAGAACTGTTCAAGCGGTGGTCTGAGAATGGACTATGCAATGCTTTCACGTTACAGTATTCAGTCTACCAGTGACCAGGAAGACTATATAAGATATGCTACAATCGCAGCAAATTCTCCAATGGCATTAACGCCTGAGCAGGCTGCTATCTGGTCTTATCCACTGACTGAAGGTGACAAGGAAGAAGTAATTTTCAATATGGTTAATGCAATTTTACTTCGAATTCATCAGAGTGGTCATCTGGTAAACCTGAGTCCAGAAAGATTTGATCTTGTAAAAGAGGCGATCTCATATTATAAAACAATCCGTGTAGATATCAAGAATGCAGTACCGTTCTGGCCATTAGGTCTTTCTAAATATCGCGATCCGTGGGTGAGCATGGGATTGAATGCAGGTAAGAAAGATTATGTGGCTGTATGGAGAAGAAACAGTCAGACTGCTTTTGCAACAATTCCTGTTGAGCACAGAAAAGGTCAGGATTTGAAAGTGGTATGTGGTTATCCGAAAGCAGAACCATGTAATTATAAGTGGAATAAAGAGGCTGGAGAGTTAACCGTAGAATTTCCAAATCCGGTTAGTGCTAGACTGTTTTGTCTGGAGGAGGTATAGAAAATATCAGAGGATTTGTATGAAAAATAAATATAAAATGTTCATAAAGTGATGGCATTAAGAATAGAAGCAGGAGTGATTTATTGACGGATGCAATAAATCCCCTGCTTTTTTCGTTGCAGAGAAGGAGAATAAATGTTAAAGTAAATAATACGGCATAAAGAAACGGCATAATAAAAGTTATTCCTACAAGTGTGTTATTATTTATCAGGGATAGAAATTGTGTCAAATATGTAAAGAGAGGAAGGAGTTTATTTGGGAAAAAGTAACCAAAGTACGCAGGAAATAAATTCGCAGGCACAGAATCCGCTGGGTACAGCACCTGTGGGTGGACTGATCGCTAAGTTTGCGATTCCTGCGATCATCAGTATGCTGGTCAGTGCGATGTATAATATCGTGGACCAGATTTTTATTGGCCAGGGAGTGGGGATGCTGGGAAATGCAGCTACAAATGTGGCGTTTCCTGTTACAACGATCGCGACGCGCTGGCATTGCTTCTGGGAATCGGCGGTGCGTCGAATTATAACCTGGAGATGGGAGCAGGGCAGGAAAAGAAAGCAAGTGGAATTGCAGGAACTGCATTATCATCATTGGTAATCAGCGGTTTGATTCTTGCAGTAATTGCGCTGGTGTTTCTGAAACCTTTGCTGACTTTGTTTGGAGCGACTACAGATGTGATGCCTTATGCAGTTGATTATACAGGAATCACGGCACTCGGACTTCCATTTTATATTCTGTCTGTTGGTGGAAACCATGTGGTCAGAGCTGATAGAAGTCCGACTTATTCTATGACTTGCATTATGATTGGAGCAATCATTAATACGATTCTTGATCCTGTGTTTATTTTCGTATTTGGATGGGGAATTAAGGGGGCTGCATGGGCTACTGTGATTGGTCAGGTTGTTTCTGGAGTTCTGGTTATTGTGTATTTCTGGAAATTCCGAAATATGTATCTGACAGGAGCTATGCTGAAACCGAAGATGCCATATCTGAAGGCAATTATTTCGTTAGGTCTTGCGTCCTGCATTAACCAGATTGCGATGGCAATCGTGCAGATTGTGCTGAATAATATTCTTCGTCATTATGGTGCAGATTCAGTTTATGGAAGTGACATTCCGATTGCATGTGTTGGTGTTATTTCTAAAGTTAATCAGATGTTTATGGCAATCTGTATTGGTATTTCTCAGGGCAGTCAGCCAATCTGGGGATTTAACTACGGAGCAAAGAAATATGACAGAGTAAGACAGGCATACCGTTATTCTGTAACTGCCTGTACAGTAATTGCAACGATATTCTTTTTCTGTTTCCAGATATTTCCACACCAGATCGTGGGTATCTTCGGAACAGGAAGTGAGCTGTATTTTCAGTTTGCAGAACGTTATCTGAAAATATTTATGTTTATGACCTTTGCAAACGGTATCCAGCCGGTATCTTCCGGTTTCTTTACTTCTATCGGTATGGCGAAGCTGGGTATTGTAATGTCTCTGACACGACAGGTGATTTTTCTTCTGCCATTGATCATTATCTTCCCGTTGTTTATGGGAATTGATGGAGTGATGTATGCAGGACCGATCGCAGATGCAGCGGCATTTGCGCTGGCGATTGTGTTTGCGAGACGAGAACTGGGAAAAATGCGCAGTGCGGAAATAGTATAAAAAAGTTCCCGCAGATGATATGGAAGAAATTTGTCCATATTGTCTGACGGGAACTTTTTTATAAAAGATTGTAAAACTGATCGAACAGCTCTGTCTGGAAGCTTCCGGGTCCGGAGCTGTTTTTCTCTGCTCTTTCTCCTGCTGTGCCAAATTCTCTGGCTGCTGAGACGGCAGCTGTAAATGAGTCTGTAACTGCCAGATAGGTGGCACAGATCATTCCAAGCATACATCCGGTTCCTGTGATCTGTGACATGGCAGGAGTACCGTTTGTGATAAATTCACACTTGTTGGCGGAGACGATCATATCTTCCTTGCCTGTGATAAGAAGTGTGGTATTCCACTGGGAAGCCTTTTCCTGGAACAGTTCTTTCAGATGGGAACGATTGGCATCTGTAAGCACATCCTGTACGCCTGCGTCAATTCCGATTGCATGTGCGGTCTGTCCGGACATGGCAAGAAGTTCAGACATATTTCCTTTAAGGAGTTCAGGCATGTGGATGTTCATAAGCTTCTGCGCAAATTCATAGCGCAGATTGCTGCAGGCGGTTCCTACCAGATCAAGCATAACGGGTATGTGGAGACTGGCAGCGATTTTCAGAGATTCAGGCATGGATTTCATACGTGCATCAGTGATATTTCCAAGATTCAGTGCCAGTGCATGAGAGTTTCTGGTGATCTCAGCTACTTCTGCCGGATGTTCTGCCATGATCGGGCGGCCTCCGGCCGCCAGAATAATATTCGCACAGTCATGAATAGAAATCGGATTAGTGATGCAATGAATCAGCGGCTGTGCTGCTCTGGTCAATTGTCTGGGATTTGTCTGATTTACGGTCATATACTTTTGCTCCAAGGCTTTGCTGAAATTTGGCAAGCATTCCTGCGTGACTTAAGGCCTTCAGGAAGAAGTAGGCAATGGTGCCGCCCATGCAGGTTGCTGCCAGAAACATTGGTGTATAGAAAAATGCGTTCAGTCCGCTTCTGCCCATAAGAAATGCCATTACAGGATAGGAAACCAGAGAGCCTATGATACCGGTTCCGAAGATTTCACCGATCACTGCGCAGATAATCTTTCCATGAGAAGCGCGGTAGAAAACGCCTGATAAAAATGCGCCGAATACGGCACCTGTCAGTGCAAGTGGCGGGATACCCATAAACATCATTCGGATGATTCCGATGAGAGTGGCACAAAGCAATGAATACCACGGTCCCAGAAGTACGGAACAGACGATGTTTATCAGGTGTGCAGTAGGGCACATACCCTCGATTCTCAGAATAGGTGAGATGACAACGCCGATGGCAACCATCATGGCGAGCATGACCATTCTGAGTGTTTTTGATCTGTCTGTGTTCATAATAATGAACCTCCTTGAAATTAAGATTTGGTCTGCCGAAGCAGACATTATCAGTTGTGCAGGAAGCAGATAAAATCCTGCAAAAAAATCTGCCGGAATAACACACTGGCAGATTTTAATATACAAATACAGTCCCTACGCTGGCATTATCCATATCAGGTGCGGTCGAAGATCTATCTTCCTCTCAGCCTGTCCCACAGGCTCCCGTTGTTATTATCCATTATGCAGATTTTCTTTTGTTAGAGCGTATTTGAAAAATGCTTTACGCAAGATGTGCGTTACAATTTTCAAACACGCTTTAGAGTAACACAAGCTTTTGGAAAAGTCAATGGGATGTAAAAGCAGGGTAAATTTCCTACAGTAAATTTATACTACCTAATATTATTTTTAAGTTGACTTTTTATTTTTTTCAGCATATACTAACAGTAGCTAAGGAATGTGACGAGATTCCATGAAGCGAACTAAAGAAACAAAAGCCCTCAGAGTTGCAGCTCTGAGGGCTTTCTTGCTCGTTACGGTGAGCTGTTCCGTTTGGGCTGTTGCTGTCTAGTGTCTGCCGTCCAGCCATTTGCATATGTAGTAGCTAACTACGCCTGCTAAAACAGAGACAAGAAATGTGACGAGAATTTCTTCCATGAAACTCACCTCCTTTCTGCTGGAGGTTCGACAGCTCTTATAGTATATCATGGCTTAGGACGAATTGAAATAAAAAATCTATTTGTACTAAAACGATTGTCCGTGCTATGATTAACAGGTAGATGACAGACAGCATATGATAAAAAGAAGCTGTCTGCATGGACAGAAAGGCAGGTTAAATCTGATGAAACAGGAAAATTACATAAAGGGTATGATAATGATCATCCTGTCGGCGTTTTTCTTTGCTTGTATGAATGTGAGTGTGCGTCTGGCAGGTGATCTGCCGTCTGTGGAGAAGAGTTTCTTCCGGAATCTGGTGGCGGCGGTGTTTGCAGCGGTGATTCTCTGTAAAAATCGTACAGTGCCGAAGGTGGATAAGAAATACTGGGGACCGTTGATCCTGCGTTGTGTGTGCGGGACACTGGGGATTCTGTGTAACTTTTACGCAATTGATCATCTTCTGGTGGCAGATGCATCGATTCTGAATAAGTTATCTCCGTTTTTTGCGATTATTTTTTCATTCCTTTTGTTAAAGGAAAAGATCAGACCGGCGCAGGCTGCGTGTGTTGCGCTGGCATTTATCGGATGTTTATTTGTAGTGAAACCGGGATTTCAGAATGCGGCACTTGTTCCGGCACTGATTGGAGTCTGCGGTGGACTGGGAGCAGGAATTGCGTATACGATGGTGCGTGTACTGGGAACTCACGGAGTGAAGGGACCGGTTATCGTGTTTTATTTTTCATTTTTCTCCTGCTTGTCGGTTGTACCCTGGATGTTGTTCCATTTCACACCCATGAGTATGAAGCAGCTTGTGACATTGCTGATGGCAGGATTATTCGCAGCGGGCGGACAGTTTACGATTACGGCTGCATACACCTATGCACCTGCAGGGAAGATTTCCATCTTTGATTATTCGCAGATTATTTTTGCCACGATGCTGGGATTTGTCCTGTTTGGAGAGATTCCGGATAAGTACAGCTTTACAGGATATGTGCTGATTATTCTGGCATCATTGGGTACCTTTCTTTATAATATGAGGGTAGCTAAGGCTGGTAAATGAAGAAAAAGTAAAAAAGGATTTTTCTGATTTTATCCAGTAAGTCTGATGAAATCAGATCAGTATATAGAATTATCGGATTGTAAACTATAAAATAAAAAAAGTTGTCAATAAAAACGCTTTGTGTTAAAGTATCCAATATGTTAAAAAATTAAGGAGAAAGGTGCACAAAGATGTCTTTTATAAAAAATATTCCACTACGCCCTCACCATGGAATGTGCCTTGCATATTTCAAGGGTGAGGGATATAGTAACGGGTTTTCCGCACATATGCAGGAAATGCTGGATATTTTCCAGAAGGGAGCAAAGATACAGCTTCATGCAGATACAGACGAGATCTGTTCTGCCTGTCCGAATAATGAAAAAGGATGCTGTTCTTCCTTTTCACTTGTAGAAGCATATGACAATGCAGTGCTGGAACTATGCGGCCTGGAGAATGGACAGATCATGGAATTTGATGATTTTACAGATGTTGTTCAAAAGAAAATCCTGGCATCAGGAAAGAGGAAAGAAATCTGTGGGAATTGTCAGTGGAACTCCATCTGTGAAAGTCAGAAGAGCAGATGGGAGAAATGCTAAGAAAAATAGAGTAACAGAATGAATAGCGTTCCGGTACAGAACAGAAGCTATGAATAAAAAAGTCAAATGCGCAAATAGTGCAGTGAAAGGACATAACGATAAAAATGGAAAATACAGAATCACGTTTATATTTCGCCAGTGACTACATGGAGGGTGCGCATCCTGCGATCATGAAGAAGCTGATGGAGACAAACCTGGAGAAAACAGTGGGCTATGGTCAGGATCCATATACAGAAGATGCGAAAGAAAAGATCAGAAAAGCCTGCAATGCGCCGGAGGCAGAAGTATTCCTGCTGGTTGGCGGAACACAGACCAATGCCACAGTAATCGATGCACTTTTGAAATCCTATCAGGGAGTTGTGGCTGCGGATACAGGTCATATTGCAACCCATGAATCTGGCGCTATTGAATTTGGTGGACATAAGGTTCTGACAGTACCGCAGAAAGATGGAAAAATCTCTGCACAGCAGATTGAGAAGTTGGTGAAGGATTTCTATGATGATGCCAATTATGAGCATATGGTAATGCCCGGGATGGTATATATTTCCCAGCCAACAGAATATGGTACCCTGTATTCCAGAGAAGAATTAGCAGCTCTCAGCAAAGTCTGCCGGGAAAATCATCTTCCCCTTTATGTGGATGGCGCCCGCCTTGCCTATGCACTGGCAAGCCCGGAGAATGATGTGACTCTCACTGATCTGGCAGAACTTAGCGATGTATTTTACATTGGAGGAACCAAATGCGGAGCATTGTTTGGAGAAGCAGTGGTTATACCGCAGAAAGGACGGATTCCTCATTTTTTTACGATCATCAAGCAGCATGGAGCATTGCTTGCCAAGGGACGGATCGCAGGAATCCAGTTTGGTGAGCTGTTTACGGACGGGCTGTACCTGCGGATCGGCAAACCTGCAATGGAAGCTGCAGAGCAGATCAAGGATGCACTGAAGAAATATGGATATCAGCTTTCTCTGGATACTCCCACCAATCAGATCTTCTGTATTGTGTCCAATGAGGTAATGAAAAAAATAGCCCAGGATGTGGAGTTCGGATTCTGGGAGAAGTATGATGAGACACACTCTGTGATCCGCTTTGCCACAAGCTGGGCTACTACTATGGAAGATACACAGAAACTAATTCAGATTCTGGAAAAAAATAAATAAGAGAAAAAATCAATAGTCAGTTGATTCAGGCAGTATCAGGGCAATGGTACTGCCTTTTTCGCTGCTCTGGGTTACTTTTACCTGGCCGTTGTGCTGTCTGGCAATCTCGCTTACAAGAGCAAGCCCCAGACCTGCACCGCCCATGGCGCGGCTGCGGGATTTGTCCACACGGTAGAAGGGATCAAAAATTTTTTCCTGATTTTCAGGGGAGATACCGATGCCTGTGTCAGTTACCTCCAGGACTGCAGATTCTGCAGAATGAATGCTTACAGTAACGGAACCGGAAGGCCGGTTATATTTGATCGCATTTTCAACCAGATTATAGACTGCCCGGTACAGAAGGATATAGCTGCCTGTAACAGTACAGTCGCCATCTGTCTGAATAAGCCGGACCTGATGTTTTTCTGCAACCGGATCCAGATCGCAGAAAACCTCTTCTGTGAGTGCTGCAAGGGAAATAGTGTCAGAACGCTCTACTGTTTGAAGACCTGTCATGTCCAGCAGGATTTCCGCAAGATGGGAAAGCCGTCCGGTCTGTTCCTGAAGCATGGTGAAAAGTCTGTCGTATTCCTGGGGTGCGTGCTCCGGCTTTTTGTAAAAAACTTCCAGATTTGTCTGCATTACAGCTAAGGGTGTGCGAAGCTCATGTGCTGCACTTGCCACAAACTGTTTCTGTGCAGAGAAGGCATTGTCCAGGCGGGCAAGCATGTCATTAAAGGATCTGGTCAGACGTGAGATCTCATCCTCTGAGAGTGGGACTTCCAGCGGTTCAGACAGATTCTGTGCCTGTACCTGGCGGATCCTGTCGCTGAATCTGCGCAGGGGGGTCAGGGCTCTTCTGGTGACAAACCAGGTACAGATACTGCTGAGAAGAATAATGATACCTGTGGCAATCATGCTCTGGAACAAAAAATTGTTTTTGGTATTCTGGATCTGGTTTTCCAGATCAGGGATGAGGATTTTTGGATCTACATTGATGGAGATCGGGTTTGAATTATCGGGGGTGACCAGAACCACATAGTCGGAGATCCCTTCCAGGCCGGTCACAGCAGAACGGCTGATGAAGAAATACATCAGTGCACAGGCTGTGATAACCAGCCCGGAGATCAGCAATGTGAGCCGCCACTGGAGAGAGAGCCTGCGGGGGGAAAGTTTTTCTGAATAAAATTTCATAGATAAATCCTTTCGTTTCATTATAATGACATAGTAGTATTTGAAATCTGAAAATATTTATTGTACAGATATGAATGATTTTTATTCTTCCAGAATATATCCCTGTCCGATTTTATTTTGTATAGGATCATATCCAAGGGCAGTTCTCAGTTTTTTTCTCAAGGAAGAAATGTGTACCCGGATGGAATTGCTGAAGCTGTTTACGCTGCCATCCCAGAGATGCTCAATCATTTCCTCAGGGCTGATGATCCGGTTGCGGTGAAGCAGAAAATATTCCAGAAGTGCGCTTTCTTTCCTGGTGAGAGCCAGAGGCGTGCCATCTACACTGGCTTCTCTTGTACGTGTGTCAAAGGTAATGCGGCTGCATCTCAGGCAGACATCCTCCTGGATAAATTTGCGTCGGGTAAGGCTGCGGATGCGGGCTTCCAGCTCTTCGAAATGAAATGGCTTGGTGAGGTAATCGTTGGCTCCCAGATCCAGCCCCTCTACCTTATCCTGGATCTGTACTCTTGCGGAGAGTATGAGAACAGGAGTATTGGTATTGAAGGTACGGAACTGACGCAGGATTTCCAGACCGTCAATTCCCGGCAGGTTCAGATCCAGAAGGATCAGGTCGTAATTCTCTGTCATACATAATTCCAGTCCCTCTTCTCCGTCAAAGCAGGTATCTGTTTCGTATCCGTCCATGCGGAGCCCCTCTGCCATGGAACGGCAGAGCTGTTCTTCATCTTCTATAATTAAAATGTGCATGATAGTCTCCTTTTTGAATTTCTAGATTTATAGTTTTATCATAGCACACGAAGTATAAAAATTCGTGTAAAAAAAAGAGAATGTTTCATATTATAGCAATCCTCTAAAATATCCGATTACAAAGTTCTTTTTAACAAGTTTCAGATTTGTCTGTGATTGACCATGAAATAAAATTTTGAAAAAAGTTATTTTCTTAACACAGATTTTATTTCTCAGATGCTATAATGTGTGCATATCAATAAAACGATGCCTGTTATGCGGGGACAAAATCCAAATCTGCGGACAGACATAAGGAATTAACCAATTAAACTGTGAAGCAGTTATTTGGTTAGGAGCAGGTAGAGAAGTGTATGTTTTTATCGGCTTGGCTTAAAAGTAATATAAAAATCATAACAGTAAAAAATGAAGGGAGCTTACTTATAATGAAAAACAGAAGAATGAGATTAATGGCGATTTTTGCAGCAGGTGTATTAAGTGTGACATCTATGGGAGGTATTGTAACTGCACATGCAGAGGAAACTCTTTCAGTGCCTGCAGAGGAAGCCGGTGCAGGTGCGGTTCAGATGGATGGAAAGGATGCTCAGGCAGCAGAAGATGGCAGTGTGGCAGCTTCCGAGGGCTTGATCGCAGGATCTTTCAAACCGTCAGAGATTGCTCAGCCGGCACAGGATACTTATGAATATCCATTCCTTGGAATGAAATTAGGGATTTCCAAAGACCTGAAAGAGCAGATGGAGAAGAAGAACATTTCCATGTTTACAGATGAGAGATGGAATGACAATGCAGATGCAGTCACATATGCTACAGCAAGCTGGTGCACCCTGACAGATGAGCAGAAGGATGCAGAGGTGGATAAGATGGGCACCGGATATGACGATTGGCTGAAAAGTCTCAGCAGAGTAGGTGTGATCGGAATGTATGATGAGGAATCCCAGAAAGATCTGGATACGATTACCGGCTGTACAGAGCATAAAGAACTGGGTACCAGTAGTGATGGCAAATATAAATATTATCTCAGCACAAACAAAGATGCGGATGCAGACCTGTTAAAGGACGTGGAGGGGATTGAAGTAACACTTACAGAAATGACCCCGTTCCAGATGCTTTCTGCATTTGACCAGCCACAGGATACTTCTGACAGTACAGAGGCAGCTGAAGGAACAAATGTAGGCAAATTTGAAACAACAGGAGTTGACGGAAAAACCTATACACAGGATATCTTCAGCAAATATGATCTGACTATGGTAAATATTTTTACTACCTGGTGTTCTCCATGTGTCAATGAGATTCCTGATCTGGAGAAGCTTTATCAGGAGATGAAGGATAAAGGTGTGGGAGTAGTAGGCGTTACACGGGATACAATAGGCAGTGGTGGAAAACAGGATGAGGAAGCAGTGAAAAAGGCTCAGGTAATTCAGGAGAAAACAAAGGCATCCTATCCATTCCTGATCCCGGATTCCGGAATGATGAACGGACGTCTCAATGGAATCTCCGCTTTCCCGGAAACATTCTTTGTTGACAAAAACGGAAATATTGTAGGTGAGACCTACTCCGGAAGCCACAGTCTGGACGAGTGGAAAGAGATCGTGGAAAAAGAGCTGGAGAATGTCACAGAGGGAAAATAAATGAATAAAATTAAAAACCAGCAAAATATGGAACAGTAAATGGCCGGCGCTGATTCTTATGCTTGTGGGAGTCTGCTTTATGGGATATGGGATTTTCCGCGGAGAGCTGGCAGTGGTGTTTACAAAAGCCATTAATATCTGTATGGAATGTGTAGGAATAGGATAAATGAGTAATCAAAAGAACAGCGATAACAAAAGTAATAAGAAACAAAACACAAAAAATATGAGGATCAATGAGTGGCCCCGCCACGGAATCCAGGCACTGTGGGCGTTCATTACAAACAGTCATGTTACCGGCTTTGTCACAGGCAAAATTTACACAGGCAAATTGAAAAATGCCTGTGTTCCGGGCCTGAACTGCTATTCCTGCCCCGGTGCTGTTGGTGCCTGTCCTATCGGTTCTCTTCAGGCTGTGATAGGGAGTTGGAATTTCAAGATGGCTTATTATGTGGTGGGATTTCTTATCTTCATCGGAGCTATGGTGGGAAGGCTGATCTGCGGTTTTCTCTGTCCCTTCGGACTGATTCAGGATCTGCTGAATAAGATTCCATTTCCTAAGAAAATTCGTACATTCAAGGGAGATAAACTGCTTCGTAAGCTGAAATATGTGATTTTCGCAGTATTTGTGATCCTGCTTCCATTGTTTCTGGTGGATATTATGGGACAGGGGGCACCCTATTTCTGCAAACTAATCTGCCCGGCAGGAACACTGGAGGGCGGACTGCCGCTGGTACTTCTGAATAAATCCATGCGCAGTGCACTGGGCTGGCTGTACATATGGAAGAATGTGATCCTGATCATAACGATTATTCTCTCCATTTTGATCTACCGTCCGTTCTGCAAATATATCTGTCCTTTGGGGGCACTTTATTCCATCTTTAATCCTGTTTCCCTGTATAAATACAGAGTGGATAAAGATAAGTGTATAAAATGCGGAAAATGTGCAAAAGCATGCCAGATGATCGTAGACCCTGTGGAAAACTCCAACAGTCCGGAATGTATCCGCTGTGGAAGATGCCGCAAAGTCTGTCCGACAGATGCAATCCAGTGTGGAATCAGAAGAAAACCACAATCATGAAGAAAATAAAGTGATACTAGTGTACCAACAAGTTGATTTCTAGAACAATCTTGCGTCTAAATTTCTTATTTCCGCGTTGTCGTCGGTCGCCGTAGCCACCGCTACGCCTCCTTCCTCCGCCTTGAAATAAAAAAATTTATCCTGCAAGATTGTTTCAAGAATCAACTTGTCGGCACACTTGTCAGAATTCAGATTGATTTTTTATCATCAAAAACGCTCTTGTGATAGGGTATCAATCTGGCAGTGATTTGTCAAGTGTGGGATTTTGGCATACATATGTCAAAATCCCACAGGATAACAGCGTATAAAAAGTAAATTACCCAAAATATTCATTAAGCTGTGCAATAAATTCCTCCGGCACTTTCCGTTCAAACGGAAAGCTTTCAATATTTCCCAGTCTGCCTGCAATATAGCCGAGCAGAACTGCACTTCTCTCCAGTGACCAGTCTGACAGCAGTGCAATGGTGTCGTGACGGGTATGCATGCCAAACCCATCTCTGTTCAGCGTCATTGCAGGGATTCCTTTCCATGCAAAAGTATTGGAATCACTTCCCCATATCTGGTTCTTCGTTGACATTCCGATACCGATTTCATGAGCCATGTATGTAATCATGCTGCAGACAGACGCATCACTGTGACACCTGCCACAGTTCCGCCAACGAGCTGTCCGGCAAGATCTACATTCATGTTAAAACGATGTGCCGAAAGTTCATTTTCATGAATTTTGATATAATTCTGACTTCCCAGCAGACCTTTCTCTTCTGCTCCAAACCATATGAATTCCATTGTTCTGCGTGGTCTGTGTGCATGGAAATATCTGCACAGTTCCATAATGATCGCTGCTCCGGACATATTATCATACGCCCCCGGTCCCTCCGGAACAGAATCATAATGTGCAGTCAGAGTCAGGATTTCCTCTGCCTTATCTGTCCCCTCGATACGTGCCACTACATTACGGGATGTACGTGTTACTGTCTCCTGCTCTACAGATAAACATACCTGAGATGCACCCTTCGTCACCAGTTCGATGGCATCTTTGTAATGAATGCTTACGCCAGGAATCCTGTTATCATAATTGACAGCTTCTCTTCCTGCTTCTTTTTTCTCTTCTCCCGGCAAATTCTTTGGCAGAGCGTATGCACGTGGAACCAGATCCACGCCTTCATCTAACGGAGAACCTGCAATACTGATGAATCCCACAGCACCGGCTTTCACCAGCTTCCGGTACATATCTTTTCTCACCGGATCATTTACCATGACAATCTTTCCGCTGACATGTGCAAGGCTGATATCATCACCGTTCTCTGCATACGCAAATGGTGCTTCCAGCCCGTCCTCTGCTGTGTTTCCGCATCTTCCATATCCGGTTACTGTGTATTCTTTTGTGTATGGCTCTGTTACTTTCAGCTTTGCTTTTTTTATCTGAAAGGTATCAAAAGAGAATTCTTCCAGATGACTCTCTACGCCAAAACTGTCCAGAGTTTTCTGAATCCTTTCTGCTGCTTTTTCTTCTCCTGCAGTTCCTGCCTCTCTGATATAGTCAAAATCTGCCAGAAATTCCAATTGACGCTTTCCACTGATCTCATTTGTGTTCATAATCGTAAAAACCCTTTCTCTTTTCTTGAATTGCTATAGAAAAGACCTTTTTCTTCTGATAACGTATATCATAACAAAAGGTCTTCAATTTAATAAACTGTATTTTTATTTCAGACTGTCAAAATATTCATCCCATGGTTTCGGTTCGTTGTCTTCTTCCTCTTCTTTTGGTGATGAATCATTCTGCTCTTTTTTATCATCCATATCTGTCTGAACATTCTGTATTTCTGTGCTGTCCGTAATATTCTGTTCGTCCTTCGTTTTCATAAGAAACCGATTCTTCCGGCACACGCCAGAACTGCTGCGGATGCGTCTGATCTTCCTGTGGCTGTTCACTCTGTGAATGGCTGTCAAACATAGGATTCACATAGTCTCGTGCCACACGTTCTTCTTCCTCTTTCTGCACTTTAAGCTCCCCTGTCAGATCACGATAGAACATTACTTCTGTCATAGCCATATATGGAAATATCCACAAAAGTGCAATATAGAATGTAAAAACAGAAAGAAAACATCAATGGGATAAAGCTTATCTTCAGCATCAGATATCTTCCGAAGTTTCCATGCATCATCTCCAGACTCTCTTTCATAGCCTCTGTACTTTTCAATTCCGGCTTATCTGCCAGAATATAATAAGTCATCTCCAGAGGAATGACCAGAATCTGATAAACAATCATTCCTACGATCATCAGAACAGCACCTGTATACAGCCAGGTGATCAGCACCTCCACAGAAGCATCTTCACCCGGAAGATTCGCATTACTGTAAATCGTATAGGGCAGCATGGTAAGCAGATTCAGTACTGCAATAAAAATCCGGCAACGATCACTCTGTCCGGATGATGTCTGTAAAAATAAAACAGGTCATTTAATGAATATACTTTCCCTCTGGCAATATTCAGATACATATAATTCATACCTGCCGCGACCACATTGATCAGCAAAGTCATAATAAATGTAAATGCATACGACAACACAATATCAATTGTTTCCTCTCCCGGAAATAAAGCCGAGGATATCATGCTGCTGATCAGAGCCAGTGCCTGAACTGCAACAAACGCCAGGATCAGTATCCCATATTTTCCTGACATAGCCTGCTTCGCATAGTTTTTTAATTCACGTCTCGATGTCATGTATTTCTCCTAAATCAGTCTGCCAGACCAAAGGTATCATGTACTGCATTCATTGCGCGCACTCCGTCCTTTTCATTGATCAGAACTGTCACACGAATCTCGGATGTAGAAATCATGTTGATGTTTACGCCCTCATTATAGAGGCTCTCAAACATCTTTGCAGCTACTCCGGGATTACTCATATTCCTGCACCTACGATGGAAAGCTTCGCAATATTTCTCTCAGAATGCAGTTCTGCATATCCAAGTCTTGCCTGATTTGCATCCAGAGTTGCAACAGCATCATCCAGGTCATTTCCGTCTACAGTAAAGGAAATATCCTTTGTTCCGTTACGTCCTACAGACTGTAAGATAATATCAACGTTAATGTTGTATTTTGCAAGGGCATTAAAGAGATGGAATGCGATTCCCGGTTCATCCTTTAATCCAATTACTGCAATTCTTGTGGCATTCTTATCGGCTGCAACACCGCTTACAAGCATCTTTTCCATGTTTACTTCCTCCCTGACGATTGTTCCTTCGTTATTATTTAAACTTGATCTAACTACTAACTGTACTCCATATTTCTTTGCCATCTCTACGGAACGATTGTGAAGTCTCCCGCTCCAAGAGAAGCCAAATCAAGCATCTCATCATATGAGATAGACTCAAGCTTTCGTGCAGTCGGCACAAGCCTTGGGTCAGCAGTATAAACACCATCAACATCGGTATAGATTTCACAAGCATCAG
>ENA-OQED01000492-OQED01000492.1-human-gut-metagenome-genome-assembly--contig:-NODE-492-length-15404-cov-0.954376_pt1 | contig 15404 bp, 22 predicted proteins | sample MGYA00242790_ERZ504625 | MGnify/ENA primary metagenome ERZ504625 (study PRJEB26092, sample SAMD00036345) | human gut metagenome | host: Homo sapiens | study: EMG produced TPA metagenomics assembly of...
AAAATTAAAGCTTCAATAAGAAGAAAATTTGTAAACGATGTGCTTGCATAAAGTGTAAAGGATGTCCTTGCACAAAATGTAACGATGTTATTCTTGACATACGGCCTGCCCCTACGAACCACGAGCCACAAACCATTATTTTTTCGGTTCTACCATGTACGTCGTCTGGTCGGTGAAGATGACGTAACCTGGGACGGCATGAGCCGGTTTCTTGACGTGGCGCACGAGAGTGCAGTCGACTTCGACTTTCGAGCTTTCCCGGGCCTTGCTGTAGTAGGCGGCCAGTTGGGCAGCCCGTTCGATCTGGGCATCCGTCGGCGTCACGTTATGGCAGGCCAGGATGACGGTGGGAACCGGGGCTGGTTCTTGACGTGGAACCAGAGGTCATAGGGATGGGCTTTCTTCAAGGTCAAAAAGTCGTTCTGCCGGTTGTTGCGGCCGACCCAGATGTCCAGGCCGTCGGCCTGGAGGGTCAGGATATCCTGGGCCGATTCTTTTTTTGAGCTTGTCCCGGTTGTGGCCGCTGATTGAGGTTCATCTGTTTCATTTCGGCCTTGATATCGGCGATTTCATCTTTCGTACTCGTATTTTCCAGGGCATATTCCAGTGAATAGAGGTAATCCAGGTGCTTCTGGTTCTCTTCGTGGAGCTGGGCCGACATCTGCTTGCGGTTGCGCATCTTGGTGTAGCGCTTGTAATAGCGGTTGGCATTGTCCGTCATGGAATAGGCCGGGTTCAAGGGGATAGTCACCTTTTCCTGGTCTTGCGACAAGAGGTTCTGGACGGTCACTTCTTTTTCATGGTCGTGCTTTTCGAAGGCATAGATCATGAGCAGGTCGCCGTAGAGCTTGTACGTATCCATCTTCTTCGTTTCTTTCATTTCGCTGGCAATGCGCTTGATCTTGCGCTTCTGCTTTTCGATGAGCTTGCCGACCTTCTTCTGCAGCTGTTCCTGTTCGCCGTTAAGGCTGCGGTGCGTCGCCTGGTACTCGCTGAGGTACATTTCGATGAGCTTGAAATGGCGCCGCGGATATTGAGCCAGGCTGTGGAGTTCCAGCGGGAAGATGACTTCCTTGCCCTTGACCGTATAGACATAGGCGCCGGAAATGCCGTCCAGGCGCTTGCCAAAGGCTTCGACCGTACGGCACCAGGCGAAGCGGTCGGCCGGCGACAAGTCCCCCTACGGGACGCCCTGCATCGATGCCTGAATCATAGGACAGTTCGTTGAGGACGATGGTGCTCATGCCGTTGAAGCGCTTGAGCATCCACGTCTTGAGCGGTTCGTCCGTACCCGTTTCCATCATATCCGTCAGTTCCTGAGCCGAAAACGCAAAGGGGTCCATGCGCATGAAGTTCGGCGGGAAGGCATAGGGTTCCTTAGGAGCGATGGTCCGCAGGGCTTGCTTGTTTTTGCCCGTCTTGATGAGAGCTTCGATGATAGTACCGTCTTCGGTAAAGATGACGTTGCTGTATTTGCCCATGAGTTCGACGTGGATCTTGCGCGTCACCAGACGGCCTGACATGTCGAGAACGTCGACGGCGATTTCGATGAGCCGGTCCAGGTGCAGCTGGGCGATGGATGCAATGCGGCCGTTTTCATAATACTTGCGCAGGAACATGCAGAGGCCCGTCGGGATATCCGGCGTCGGCGGCATGGCATCGGCGACGTACAGGCGCGGCGAATCGTCCAGAGTGATGACCAGGTGATGGATGCCCGTATCGTTGAAGATGCGGAAATAGAGGGACCGGGCGTCGAGCTGATAGATTTTAGAAATCTGGCCGCCCTTGAGGATGTCGGCCAGTTCGTTCGTAATGCAATGTAATGTGATACCATCCAGATTCATGATGATACCTCCTTATCGTAATTCTCACTGAAACAACCAATCCTTTTAATGATACCATGTTTTGCCGTATCCTGTGAAGAGGGACGTCTTTTAACAGCTAGCCGCTGGCTGCCAAAAAGGAGCTGTCTTCATGGGACAGCTCCTTTTTTCACTGCTTCAAATACCAGCTCAAGGGCTGGGCTTTGGCAGTAGGGTTATTTTTTTGTTGGCTGCTGGCGGCAGCGAAGATGAGGGAATCACGGTACATCTTGGCTACGGTTTCCAGTGTTTCCAGGCGGTAGAAGGCCTGTTCCAGGTCTTGGCCGACCGTGGCGGCGCCATGGCGTTCCATGAGGAAGACGTCGGCTCCTTCTGCGGCTTCGGCACAGGCCGTGGCCAGTTCCGCCGATCCCGGCGGCGCATAGGCTACGGTCGGCACCGGTCCCAGGACCAGGGCCCCTTCGGTGACGATGTCCGGCCGGAAAGGGATGCCGGCTACGGTCAGGGCCGTCGCCGTGACGGGATGGGCGTGGATGATGGCCCGGACGTCTTCCCGCTTCCGATAAATTTCCAAGTGGAGGGCCGATTCCGACGAGGCCTTCCCCGTACCTTCCAGGACGTGGCCGTCGAGGTCAACGACGAGCAGGTGCTTCGGCTTCAGTTCCCCCTTCGGCACGCCTGACGGTGTGATGACGACGGTACCGTCGTCGCGGCGGAAACTGATGTTGCCATCACAGGCGGTGACCAGGCCGGCATCTTTCATTTTCCGGCCTATGCGGCACAGTGTTTTTTTAGTATCCAAACTCTCGCCCCCTTTAGCGCATGGACGGCATGTTGCGGCCGTTGTAGATTTCCAGCATTTCCTGGCGCACCTGGCGGCGTATCTGCTGCTGCTGGCGCGGCGTCAGGTCTTCTTTCGTGATGTTGAAGAGATAATTATCCAGGTCGAAGTCGTGCAGGACCATCTTGGTATGGAAGATGTTTTCCTGATAGACGTTGACGTCGATCATATCGTAGCGGTTGCGCGTGGCCGGGGCGATATAATTCTGGATGGAATTGATGCGGTGGTCGATGAACAGTTTCTTGCCGTTCACATCGCGCGTGAAGCCACGGACGCGGTAATCGAGGGTGACGATATCCGAATCAAAGCTGTCGAGGAGATAATTCAAGGCGTTGAGCGGCGAAATGCGGCCGCACGTAGACACGTCGATATCGGCCCGGAAAGTCATGATACCCTTCTGGGGATGGCTTTCGGGATAGGTATGGACGGTCAGATGGCTCTTGTCGAGATGACAAACCACATCGGCATCGTGTACTTCTTCTTCGGAAATGAGGATGGTAACACTGGCCCCCTGGGGGTCATAATCCTGGCTGGCGACGTTGAGGACGTGGGCGCCGATGATGTCCGACACGTTGCGCAGGATTTTTGTCAGCCTGTCGGCATTGTACTGTTCATCGATGTATTCGATGTACTGACGGCGCGATTCGTCGCTGACGGCATAACAAATATCATACATGTTGAAGCTCAGGGTCTTGGTCAGGTTGTTGAACCCGTAGAGCTTGAGTTTATTCGTTTTCATGAATCTTATCATCCATTTCTGCTGGAATTACCGTTCGATTTCGTGAAAGGCCACGTCGGTAATGACGCCGTCATCGATGGATACGATGGCATACGTCCCCTTCCGGCCATCCCGGGGCAGACCGATACTGCCGGGATTGGCGACCCACATCTCTCCGTCCATCTTGACGAAACGGCGGTGCGTATGGCCAAAGGCGACGAGGTCCGCCTGGTTCTGACGGCCCAGCTCGACGAGCTTCTGCCAGCGCCTTTCACCATACCACTGACAGCCGTGGATGGCGACGATGCGAATACCGCCGACGGTGACGCAGCGACATTCCGGATCGTTCGTATGGGTCATGTAATCATTGTTGCCTAAAACGGCATAGACGGGAACGCCCGTATAGATGGCCAGGTCTTCGCCGTCATCACAGTAGTCGCCGCAATGGATCCAGGCCGCCACGTCGGGCGCGGCATCGGCCATGCGCGACAGACATTCGAAACGGCCGTGGCTGTCACTGACCAGGCCGACGCGGACGGTACTCATGACAGGGCCTCGACGAGCTTCTTCAAGCTTTGCCACGGTGGCTGATGGCGTTCTTTTCTTCCATGGTCATTTCGGCCATAGTCTTGCCCTTTTCGGGGACGTAGAAGAGCGGATCATAACCGAAGCCATTGTCGCCGGCATAGAAGTCGCGCAGGACACCGTCACAGCTCCCTTCAGCCGTCACGGTCCGGCCGTCGGGCCAGATGAGGACGAGGGAGCAGATATAGTGGACCGTGCGCTGTTCCGGCGGAAAGGCAGCCAGGTCGGCGACGAGTTTCTGGTTATTGGCTTCATCATCACAGTCCGGGCCGGCATAGCGAGCCGAATAGACGCCGGGACGGCCGCCGAGGGCATCGGCGGCAATACCCGAGTCATCGGCCAGGCAGGGCAGACCGGTAGCCTTCATATAATAGGTTGCCTTGAGCAAGGCATTTTCGGCAAAGGTCTTCCCCGTTTCTTCGGGCTCGGTAATATCGGCGATGATGTCGTGGACGGAAACGGCTTCATAGCCTAAAGGTTCCAGGATGCTCTTGAACTCCCGGATTTTTCCGGCATTGTGCGTTGCCAGTACGATTTTTTCTGCCACAGGCCCGTCTCCTTAGTCCTTATTCCGGTTCTTGACGAACTGGGCGTAATTCTTGATGACGACGATCGGCGTCTTCTGGGAAGCGTTGCCAAAGGGGTTGTCGATGAGGATCTTTTCCACAAGACGGGGATCGACGCCTTTGGTTGCGCCCAAAACGCAGGAACGCTTGAGGTCGTTGACGTCAGCGACGACGGCGCCGTAGCAGCCCATGCGCTGTTTGATATTTTCAGCGACTTTATCCGGTTCGGCCGGGCCGTAGACGATGCATTTATCAAAAGGCGGCATGGTGCCGGTGACATCGTCCGTGAGCGATGCCTGGCGGCATTTGGCATACCATACACCGTTCTTGCCGACGAGCTTGGCCAAGAAGCCGATGAAGAACCAGAACATCATCTTCCATTCGCCTTCGAGGTTCATCGCAGCCTGCATGCCATAGAGGCTGGCCATACTGCCTTCGCCCGGAACGAAGCGGCGCATGAGGCGGGCCTGCCACGACGGCGTCAGTTCTTCCGGACGGGTATAGCGGCGCTGGGTAATGGCAACAACACTTTCGGCCGAGCAGACCAAATCGTCCGGGCCGACGATATCTTTTGCATATTCTTCAATGACGTCGACAATATCATCTTTATCCGTAAGGATTCTCGTTTTTACAGGTACTAATTCTAATTCTGCCATCTCGTTAAAACCTCCTAGTTCTGTTCCAATGCGTGCTGTACTTCCGAAGCCTTCAGGGTGATGCGGGCTTTATGGATGTACCATTCGCTACGGGAAACGACCTGATATACCAAATCGATGGGCATGTCAGGGAAGGTCTTCAGGTCTTCGCGGATATTGCCGTCTTTGCTGACCAGGGCGATAGTGACGCGGATCATACCCTTGTCGCCAGGGTTGAAGATGACCGATTCCCAATAGTTGTCATCGCGTTCAGCCGCTTTATTGGCCAGCTGGGAATGGACGATGACCTTGTCGTACTGTTCGCGGGGCAGCAGGGTCCGGGGATAGAAATCCATGATCGTACCGAGCTGACGGCCGGCGTTGTGGAGGGGGACTTCCGTTTCAAAGACAGCCGTATCCTGGGTCATCTGTTTCAGTTCAAACGGTTTGCGGCGACGGGCTTCGATGACGAAGCGGGCATCGCCCTGCCGCCAGGCAAAGAAACGGAATAAAAGGTACAAGACAGCGACAATGCCGATGACGGCAATGACAACATTGAGTAAGACATAGAAAAACACGACGCAAGACTCCTTTTATATAATATTTTGATAACCATTAAGTGAGGGAAATTTCTTCAGCTGTAAATTCATTGGCCGGGATGAGGTGCTGGGCCAGGCGGGAGCCGCGGCCGCTCTCTGCCGTAAAGCACAGGCGGAGAGTCCCCGGTTCCAGCTGCTTATTGAGGAGGCCATCCTTTTTCAGGACGTCCAATGTTTCCAGGGCCATTTCATGAGCCGGGTCGACAAAAGCGATGGAATCACCGCAGAGTTCTTCAAACAAGGGCTGGACGAAGGGGAAATGGGTACAGCCGAAGATGGCCGTATCGGCACCGGAATGAAGGACCGGTTCCGTATAGCGCTTCAAAGGCTCGCGGATTTCCGGGCCGTCGAGGACGCCCCGTTCGATGAGATTGGCCAGGGCCGGGCAGGACTGCTCGACGATTTCGATGTCCGGGTCCATGGCGGCGGCGACTTTGCGATGGCTGTGGTTGGCAATCGTGAGCGGCGTGGCAAAGACGGCAATCTTTTTGGTCGCGCTGATTTCCCGCGCCGTCCGCAGGCCCCGGCTCATGCCGATGAGGGGATACGGTACTTCCTGGACGACCGTATCATAGGCGACGGCCGTCACGGTGTTGCAGCCGATGGCGACGAGCTTGACGCCTGGGCCGTCATGAAGCGCAGGATATCCCGCGTATAGGTCAGGATTTCTTCCGGCGTCCGCGTCCCATAGGGATTGCGCTTGGTATCGCCCACGTAAATGATGTTTTCGTGAGGCAGCAGCATCCGCAGCTTGGCGACGACGGTCAGGCCGCCGACGCCGGAATCAAAGACGCCGATAGGCTGTTGATTACGTTCCATGGACCCCTCCCCCGGCCTGGGCAGCCGCTTTATCTTCGGCATACATGGCCTGTAATTTCTTATAATCGGCTTCATCGAGGCGGGCGACTTTGCCGCTGTCCTTATGGGCAAAGACGTTCTGCGTCGTCCCCGTCGCCAGCAGGCGGTGGTCATCGTGGTTGACGATGCGGTACGAAAAGACCATCTGCGCCCGGCTCAGCTTGACCAGCCGCGTCTCGATGTCGATGGTATCGGCATAGTTGATGGGACTGATGTACTCGCAGGACACGCTCTTGATGGGATAGGAAATACCCCGGTCCAGCAGGGCGAACAAATCGATGCCGGCAGCTGCCAGATATTCACAGCGGCCGCACTCGAACCAGCGGATATGATTGGAATGGTGGGCAATGCCCATCATGTCGGTTTCATAGAACCGCACTTTTTCAACGACAGTAATCATAAGTTCTTAACTCCTAACTATATGCATCTTACATCATGCACACTCATACTATTTTACGATGAGGAACTATGTTTGTCAAAGGAAAAAGAGGCTGTCCCATAAAGACAGCCGCTTTTTGAGTATTAAGTTTGCAGTTTGTAGTTTTTAGTGAAGGTTTTTAAATTTAAAGCCCTCTTCTGCAAACTACAAACTCCGTACTACAAACATTAAAGAGAAAGGAATCTCGCATGACGGCAGAAGCCTTCGTGCGACATTCCCTTTTAACTTCTTAATCTTCGCCGATGATGCGGACTTCCGGTTCCAGGTGGACACCGTGGGCCTTTTCGACGCGTTTCTGGACTTCGTGGATGACGTTGAGGACATCCCGGGCCGATGCGTGGCCCGTGTTGACGACGAAGCCGGCGTGTTTCATCGAGACCTGGGCATCGCCGCAGGAGAGGCCTTTGAGGCCTGTCTGGTCGATGAGGGTCCCGGCATAGTATCCCGGCGGCCGCTTGAAGGTACTGCCGGCGCTGTGCATTTCCAAAGGCTGCTTGCTGCGGCGGCGGTTCATGAGGTCATCCATGCGGGCCTGGATTTCCTTGGGGTCACCGCTGCGCAAGGTCAATTCGACTTCGACGACGAATTCCTGGGATTTCTGGAAGCGGCTCTGGCGATAAGAAAAGCCCAGGTTCGGTGCATCATACGTATGGACGCCGCCCGTACTGTTGACCGTGCGGACCCGCGATACGACGTGGCTCATTTCCCCGTCGTAGGCACCGGCGTTCATGAAGACGGCACCGCCCAAGGTCCCAGGGATACCGCAGGCGAATTCGATGCCTGTCAGGCTGTTTTCCTGGGCGAACTGACAGACGTCCTTCAGCATGAAACCGGCACTGGCCATGATCTTCCGGTCGTGGCAGGCCAATACTTTCTTCATCGTGTTCAGCTGGATGACGACGCCGCGGATACCCCCGTCGCGGACGAGGACGTTCGAGCCTCCGCCGAGGACGGTGACCGGCAGGTCCAGCCGCCGGGCTGCCCGGATGGCCAGCGACATTTCCTTAACCGATTCCGGCAGGATCAGGACGTCAGCCGGACCGCCGACGGCAAAGGTCGTGTGTTCGCTCATCGGTTCGTCCAGCAGGATCCGTTCCATGGGAACGGAGATACTTAATTCGGAGACGAAAGTCGTCAGTGCATATTTATTGATCAAGGATGCTCATTCCTTCTGCCATTGCATTTTGAATAATCTGGAACACTTCGCCAGCCATGGACTGCCATTTATTATAATGGTTCAAATATTCCACAGCGGTCTGATTGTTTTTAATGAACTCTGCCATCTGGTTGAGATGGTCGATCTTCTTGCGGATCGGTTTATCCCCCATAGACTGGGCATAGGCCAGCTGGGCCTGGAGCATGAGGAAATCGCGGACCAGATGCTTGGTCTTTTCGTCTTTGGCCAGTTCCTGACCGGCAGCGACGAGGTCCTTATATTCCTGACATTCCTTGATAGCTGCCTCTAACTCATGGGCTTTATCATAAATTTCCACGTTCTACACCTCATCATTTCTGTAATGCTAAAGATTCTTGATACCGATGCCGCTCTTGGCCATGCCCGGGAAACCGAGCTGGCGCATCGCTTCATACGATACGATAGCGACGGTATTCGACAAATTCAGGCTGCGCGCCTGTTCGACCATCGGTACGCGGAAGCAGCGTTCCGGATTGGCTTTCAGGAGGTCTTCCGGAAGGCCTTTCGTTTCCTTCCCGAATACGAGCATATCATCGTATTGGAATTGGATATCGGCATAACACTGTTCCGATTTCGTCGTCAAATAAAAAAAGCGATGATCCTTGTATTTGTCCAGGACTTCCTGAAAATTCTCATGGATCTGGACGTCGACGAGCGACCAGTAATCGAGACCGGCCCGTTTTAAATGCTTGTCATCAATGGAAAAGCCCAGGGGCTTGACCAAATGCAGCGTAATATGATTGGCTGCGCATAAACGGGCGACATTGCCCGTATTGCCGGGGATTTCCGGCTCTACCATTACGATATGCATACTTATATCACTCTCCAAGGGATATTGTACAGGATTTATGCAGGAAGTACAAGAGGAACATTGCGTTTCCGACCTTTTTATGATATACTTATAAATAATAGTTATTATTTAATAGAAATGTAAAGTTTCTGTTTATTTTAGAAAGAGGTGTCAATTATTATGGATAACTTTGACAACATTGCCCAGTACCCCATGTATTTCGCTCCCGGCTGTAAGCTGCTGCAGCTGCAGCCCCAGATGGTTTCCGACGTCTACGATTACCTGCGTCAGCTCTTCGGCAGCAAAATCAAACTGTATACACGCTGCTGCGGCCTCGACGATGCCAACCAGCACAACGACGAAGCCGTCTTCATCACGCTCTGCGACACGTGCTACAAGATTTACGGTGAAACCTACGCCAACCTGCACATGCGCGACTTCTGGAACGTCTATGACGAATACAAGGACGTCTATCCTCTCGGCGAAAAAGAAGGCGAACTCCGCAAGACCTTGAAGAACACCTTCTGTGGCTCCCTCCCGCAGGAACACGTCAAGAGCTGGTTCGAAGAATGGAAGAAATGGAGTTTGAACAGTACAGAAAAAGACTAATTCGTCTTTAAGGAGCAGAGGCTATCATGAAATTCACTTACTACGGTCATTCCGCATTCACACTTTCCGATGACGTGACGACGATTCTTTTTGACCCGTTCATTACGGACAATCCCTGGACCCAGGTCTGTCCGACAGACATTGCCTGCCAGTATATTATCGTCACCCACTGCCACGGCGACCACTACGGCGACACCGAAGCCATTGCCAAAGCCAATGACGCGACGGTCATCAGCACCGCCGAAGTAGCCGGCAAAGCGGGCGAAGCAGGCTGTAAAGCCCATGCCATGCATGTCGGCGGCAGTGCGGATTTTCCCTTTGGCAAAGTACGGCTGACCCCGGCCTTCCACGGGTCCGGCATTGCCGGAGGGCTGGCCTGCGGTGTTATCGTCGAATTCGGCGGCAAACGCATCTACTATGCCGGCGATACGGGCCTCTTCTCAGACATGAAAATCCTCGACCGTTTCGGACAAATCGACTGCGCTATCCTGCCTATCGGCGACAACTTCACCATGGGCATGGATGACGCCGCCCTGGCCGCCCTCTGGGTCCAGCCGCGCTTCGTCATCCCCGTCCACTACAAGACCTGGCCGATCATCGAAGCAGACCCGCAGGAATACAAGAAGCTCACGGAAACGAAATACAACATCCCCGTCCAGGTCGTCGACCCGGGGACGACGTATGAATTCTAATCATGATCCTTCCTGATTTCTACGGACGTTTCCGCTGCAAAGCCGGCGCCTGCCAGCACACGTGCTGCCGGGGCTGGGACATCGACATCGACGACGTGACGGCCGATTACTACCAGCAGCTCGATGGCCCCTTAGGCGAGGCCATCCGCCAACATATCGCCGAAGGACCGGACGGCTGGCATTTCTGCCTCACGGCGGAAGGGAACTGTCCCTTTCTCCGCCCGGACGGCCTGTGCCAGCTCATCCGCCAGGCCGGGGACGATATCCTCTGCGATATCTGCGCCCTCCATCCGCGTTTTTTCCAGGTCGTCGAAAACGGCAGCAGCCAGGCCATCGAGCTCGGTGGCGTCGGCCTCTGCTGTGAGGCGGCGTGTGAACTGCTTCTCAGCGAAACGGGGCCACTCACCTTCTGCGACAGTGAAACAGGCCGCTCCATCGGCAGCCTGGCCCAGTTGCTGAAATGGCTGGACTATCCCCTTCCCCGCAAAGGGCTTACGTATGAACCGGCCACGGCTGAAAAGGACCATGAACGGCTCCTGGCCGTCTTAGGCCGTACCGAGCCGATTGATGATGTCTGGACAGCCCAGCTGAAAGCCTTACAGGCGCAGACAGCGAATTCAGCTGGTTCTACAGCCCTCACCGGGAACACCGGGACGGCCGGACGCTATCAGCGCATATACGATTACATCTTCTACCGCCAGCTGGAAACCTTTGCCGACGTCCCGTCAGACTTCCTGGCCACCTATGCCGGACGCAGCACGGACTTCATCGTCCTCACAGCTGCCGCCACGGGCAATCTGCCCGAAGCGGTACGCCGCTGGTCGGAACAAATCGAATATGATACGGACAACGTGGCGCTCCTCAAGAAAGCGGCAGCGGCCGGAGAATTTTGACTTTTCCGGCATTTCGTGACAGCCATGGCCACTTTGCCCGTCCCTATCGAAATAGGCGCGTCTTTCGTGCTATAGTAGAGAAAAATCCCTTATTCCTAAAGGAGGTCCTTCTCTTGATCATAGCCGAAGACGCGCCTATTCGCGTACTCATCCGCAACCATTTGGACTTCAAAGGCAAAGTCAGCCGCAAACGCTATCTCCACTTCCGCCTGTTCAGCATCCTGCCCATCTGCCTCATCATCTGGCTCCAGCACCTGGCCTCGCAAGGCGGACCGCAGGCCCTGGAATACACCATCGCCTCGTGCCTCATCGCCCTGCTCCTCATCCCCGTCGACTTCTCCTACATGATACGGCGCTACCACGACCTAGGAAAATCCGGCTGGTACTGCATCATCAATGTCCTGGCCCGCAACATCTGGTTCGCCGCCCTGGCCGTCGAAATCTTCCTCTGCTGGAAAGAGAAAATAGAATAGGGGCCTGACGGCCCCGCCGGTCGCAGTTCGCAGTTCGCAGGCCGCCTCGGATTCAAATGCCGCTGCGCGGCAATAAATTCAGAACGACGACATCGCCTCGAGTGGCCCTCAGCTCGTAGTAAAAATAGTGGCTCGTGGTTCGTAGCTCGTAAAAAGCCTGCCATTATACTCGGATGGGATGTGATGAAATCTCTCTGGCGGGCTGCCCACTGGGACAGCCCCTACAAATGCGGCATACAGCCACATAAAATTTTATCGCCTGTATGCGATACCGTAGGGGACGCCCAAAGGGCGTCCCGCCGCGACTTGTGTGAATAGCCGATGCCATGACAGATGCTCGTGGCTCGTAAAAGCCTGCCGTTATACCCGGATGGGATGTGATGAAATCTCGCAACGGGCCGCACAAGGCTCCCTTTATAGGGGAGCTGGCCGCCAAAGGCGGTCTGAGAGATTAAAGGTCGGCCCCTACCTACGAATGCCCCGATTGGGGCTATTTTTGCGGTCTGCTACCTGCGACCAGCGAACTGCGTTTATTTCATGAGTCTGTCGCGGCGAAGCCGCATCTGGTTCCGAGGAAAAGCGGACAAAAAAGGGGACCACGCACGATGGTAGAAAACTTCGTGCGTGGTCCCCTTTTCTTTATAGTACGGGGTTTGTAGTTTGCAAAGAAAGCCTTTAAAGTTAAAGCCATCTGCTAGCCACTTACAAGGTCTGTCACACATGCGACAAGACCTTGTTTTATTTTACGGCTTTTCGCTATTCCGTTTAGCCGTAATCTCGAAAGGAATCCGTTGTTCCCCTACAGATTTCTTGATGAAGATGTTGACTGCCGTCGACATGCTCATGCCGATGGAGTCGCAAAATTTTTCAAAGTCTTTTTTCAAATCCGCGTCGATGCGGATACAAATCGTTGTCTGTGCCATGATTTCTCTCCTATCTTTTTTTACTGACGACAATACCAATAAATCTTTCTGAAATTCATTGAACAATACTAAGACATCATTAGAAAGCCTCTTCAGAAACATTGCACAGTTGCACTCAGAACTGCCAATTGATGCCTACGTTGGCCTGCCATTTTTTATGCCAATCGCTGCCAAAGGAGCGTTCCGCCTCGGCATAGAGATAGGTACTGTTGTTGACGCGGTATGTACCGCCGAAGCCGGCTTCGTACCAGGTACTGCCGTAGTGGTTGGTCAGGTCCATCGTTTCTCCGTCGGGCGCGGCCAGGTGGAAGCTGCGGTCACCGCCGAATTCGTGGAGGACCGAGGCTTTCAGGTAATAGTCATAGGGCTTGGCCGCATCAGGACGACGCTGTCCGAAGACGAAGCCAGGCGTCCGATGGCACTGTCATAGCTGCCCAGATATTGTATTTTTATATATTTTATATAGATGTCCCGTTATTATTATAATACATCTTATTTTATATTCAATGGCATAATTAAGCGATTTACAAAAAAGTGTCCCCAAGACATTTTCCATATCACGAGGACACCTATTTATATCATTTTTTTACCACAAGAAGCGCAGTCCTGCATTGAACTGCCATTTCGTTGTTACGTCACCACCAAAGGATTTTTCAACATCGCCATAAAAGACGGCATTATCCGTCAATGAAACTTTGCCACCAAGGCCAAAGGTGTACCAAGTATCTCCGCCATCACAATGCTGATAATAGGAGCATCCGTTCCCCAAAGGGCCATGTCCCAATCTCCGGAAAATTCGTGGAGTGCGTTAAATTTTAAGTAAATCTGATTGGGTTCCTGTCCTTTTGGCGTAGCAAAAGATTTGCCCAGTCGGAACCCCAGTCTGCCAATCAGGCTGTCTTCTCCATCATCATGTACTTTGACGCCATTCGATAACGTATAGTCGCTTCCGCCAGATTTGCCATATACCAGCTGAGATTGCGGCTCGATGAACCATTCACCACCCATGTCGAACTTACGGCCATATTCGGCACTAACCATCCAGGCATGATCCGAATAGTCTGCGTCTGCCGCTTTCATGCCATCATGGTAAATATTGTATTTGTTGTCATAATGGCTGTACGATAAGACATAATCCATATAATGGCCTTTGCTGCCAGCCCAGCCTGCATACAAGGAACCACCGTAGCTGCGCATGTCGCCATCGCCATGATGGTAGTCTACATCACCCATGGCACTGTGAAAAGCTCCGCCGATATGCCATTTACCATTCTGATGGTCAGCCACAGTCCGGTCATACCCTAATTGGTAGAAATTCCAACGATAATTGTAATGACCATATTTATCCGATTCCGTTTCCCCTGATTTCATGCGGAACCAGACACCATCTTCCGTATCACTATAGTCCCGCAGTTCACCCAGGCGCTGATTCAACGTGTCGATGTTCCGGTGCGATAACAAATCACCATGTACGGCAGAGGCAGCGGCTACAGGGACCTTGATTATTATCCGACCGGTTTGGGACTAACGGCAATGACTGGTATTTTGTCGATTATTCCGAAAATCCGACGGATACAACGTTCTTATCTATGACCGGCGTATAATCAAACAGGGCTCCGTCTGAAATGTCCGAGGTCTTAGTAATCGCCTTGAAAGTAATGTCCGCAGCGGCATCGGCAAAGCGGACTGGATTGTCGGGGCTGACACCTTTCAGTGCAGAAACATCTGCTGGCTGCACATAGACCAGGCCCGAGCCATCTTTGATGGTAAAGAAATCAGTACCCGCATTGCGATAGGTGCTATTTACTTTAGCCCCACTGGCATCCATGACGACAGTCCCTTCATTGGATTTCAAGTTATACAGGACCAGATTGTTGACCGTATCCTTATCCCCAGTATGGACATTATAATCATGCGTATCAATGATGCCACCTTTATCCAGGGTAATGGCACTCAAATAATTGCTCCGTGTATCCAGACCTTGCGCATCTTTTCCACGCAACATGATATCAGGAACCCATTTGGCTCCATCGGCCAACGTAACTTGCAGGTGGCTGTCATTGCGAACGGCACCATAGGTTTGTGTCGCTTCATCATAGTTGATCAGGCCGACACCGGCACCATACCAATAGGAATCTTTACCAGAAAAGCCAACGCGGATCGTTCCTTCTTTCGCATCGAGGTTGCCATAAATCTGAACAGTATTATCCGGATTCAGGATAGTTCCGTCTTCTTTAGCATTGATATTGATTGTCGAACCACCACCGTGCTTGGCTGACACAGCATCGTTCTTGCTGATGGTATTCACGTTCCCCTTAGTATCGATGTCATACTCATTGTCATAGCCATCATGGGTTCCCGTGGCGATGTGGTCGTTGATATAGGTATTCCCCGTGACATTGCTGACCAAGGGGCGGTCAGCATATAACCATTATGCGCAATGCTGCGTCCCGTCGTGTTATTGGGATCCAGTTTGGTATCAATGTATAAATTGCCGATTTGAGTGGTCTCTTTCCCGATGAAATAGGCGTTAGTATTGACGATACCGCTGTCTTTTATAGCATTTTTCAAATCTGATTTAATCGTCAAATTATCAAATTGATTACCACCGCCACTATAAATACCATAAACGCCACTGCCTCCATATCTATGGGATAGCAATCCATCGACCTGAAGATTCACATCGCAAATCGTAGCACCATTGTATTTCGGTTCCAAAAGAACAGTCTGATAATCACTCTTTTGGTAATCGGTCATGGTCTTAG
>ENA-OQED01000494-OQED01000494.1-human-gut-metagenome-genome-assembly--contig:-NODE-494-length-15401-cov-1.299594_pt1 | contig 15401 bp, 16 predicted proteins | sample MGYA00242790_ERZ504625 | MGnify/ENA primary metagenome ERZ504625 (study PRJEB26092, sample SAMD00036345) | human gut metagenome | host: Homo sapiens | study: EMG produced TPA metagenomics assembly of...
TCCATCGGCTATCCAACGTATTGCCTGTTTTACCCACTGATTCAAACGCAGTTGCCGAAACGCATTTTCCTCGCCCGGTGTTTCCTTTGGCAGAGTTACACGCAGCCACCACCTTATCCATGCCGATGGTCTTATCCAGACTTGGGTTTGCTTTTTTCCAAACCTTCGGGTCAGTCCAGTCCTCCGATTCATCTGCTCCATAAATGACCGGATAGAAAGTCGGATCGTGCTTTCTGCCTTCCAGAATGTCTTTCGCCTTTTGGTGTACCTCATAGCAGATGCTGTTGGTGTCCGTTCCGGCAGTGGTAATCAGAAAATACAAAGGCTGCATTCTCGCATCGCCGGAGCCTTTGGTCATAACATCAAACAGCTTTCGGTTCGGCTGCGTATGCAGTTCATCAAACACAACCCCATGGATGTTGAAACCATGCTTGGAATATGCCTCTGCCGAAAGCACCTGATAGAAGCTGTTGGTCGGAATATACACGATACGCTTTTGTGAGGTCAGGATTTTCACTCGTTTGGAAAGGGCGGGACACATTCGCACCATATCCGCTGCTACGTCAAATACAATGGCGGCCTGTTGGCGGTCGGCAGCACAGCCGTAAACTTCGGCACGTTCTTCGCCATCACCGCAAGTAAGCAGCAGAGCAACCGCAGCAGCGAGTCTGATTTGCCTTGCTTTTTCGGAATTTCTACGTAAGCTGTGTTAAACTGACGATAGCCATTCGGTTTCAGCACACCAAATATATCTCGTATGATCCGTTCTTGCCAATCAATCAGTTCAAACTTTTTTCCTGCCCATGTACCTTTTGTATGACACAGGCATTCGATAAAATTCACGGCATAATCTGCCGCTTTTTTATTATAATGCGAATCTTCCGCCATAAATTTTGTGGTTTTATAGCCTTTCAGTTTTCGCATTCTCTCACCTCACAACAAAAAAGACCTGCCGAAGCAAGTCTTTGAAAATCATGGTCATGGCGTGCAGATGTGACCTGTTTGCCATGTTTGGTACGACCGCCAGAGCCTTTCGGCTCCGGCTTGTGGAATTTATAACTTCAAGACCAGCCCCCGCACAGTTCGCCTGTGTGGGGCTGGTTTTGACTTTGGGTAGTTTCTCGGCAAGTGCTCTGAAAGCCCACACAGGGCAAACAGGGCGGTTACATGGGGAACTTTCGGTGCATTACAGACAGGATTTTCTCCCGTTCCTCTATGGAAACACCGATGCTTTCCAGTGCCTGCCGAATGCCGCAGTCCGGGCAAATGGGCGTTTGGTTGTCCGTTCTGGAAAGTGCCGGAACACCGGAGTAGGGTTTTCCGCAAAGTGGGCAGACTGCCGAAACAGGCTTATCCGTTTTCATGGTGGTACACCTCCCGTTCGCTGATGTCCACGGCTTTCCGCAGGTGTTTCAGGTCAAAGCCGAACTGGCGGTATCCATCCACACAGGTGCGGATGTAGGCAGAAGTGGGGATGCCCAGTTTCCGTTCCTCATGCATGATGTACACAAAGACGGTCAGCTTTTTCCCAGTTTCTGCAAGAGGAAGTTCCAGTTCCGTTTTGTAGTAGAAATGGGGATACCCCTCATAACGGTCAAGGGCAAGTTCATCTCGTTCCGACACCGACCATACTACCGCCGGAACGGTACAGCCCTGCTTGGGTTCGATGGTCAGATAGGAGCCAGTCTTGCTGCCTTTGAACAGCAGCTGGTAATTTGGGATCTCCGCAGTCCCCACAATTCTGGCATCCGGGCAGCGGAACTGCATCTGTTTCACGTTCAGATTGCTGCCGTAGGCAAGGTAAAACTTTTTCATGCAATCAAATCCTTTCTGAAAGGGATACCCTTTCACCACCATAAGACCGCCGAAGCGGTCTGGTGTAGCTGGTAGCAAAAGGCTGTCTCTTTATCGGCCGAACCGGAAGGCTGCATCGCCATCCAAGTTTTTGGTAAGGAACGTTCTGGCGGTGGCGAACTCCTCGCCGACCAGCCCCAGCCGAATCAGCCATGTTCGCATTGCGAATTTCGGATTTTCCGTTTGCTGTGGCTTTGGACTTGCTGTTTTCAGTTTCTTTGCCATTTCGGAAAGGGCAAGGCAAAGCTGAATGTAGCTTTTCAATTGCCCAGCATGGAGTCCATTTTTCTTTTCAGCTGTAGGCTTGTCAAACTGGAAAAGTCTGAATTCGATTGTGCCTTTTGTAAAAGTTGCGTGATAGTTCAGCATGTGGTATCGGCTGTCGTTGTAGTGTTGATTTCTGCCGTAATTTGCCCCGTTCGCCGTATACCAGATGTCTGCGAACTGTGCCATGTTGGTGGGCTTTTTTCGGTTCAGCTGTTCGATGAATTGGGGATTGACCGTTCTGCAATATCGGTTCATTCTGCCTTGGTCGATTTTCAAGGCATCTGCAATCAGCCGTTCGTGGCTCGCCATAAGGTTGGCGAGGTTTCGCAGGGTTTGCGGTGTGTGTCCGTTTGCTCCAATGTGAATGTGTACTCCGGCTCCGATGCCTGCATGGCTGATTGCTCCGGCTTTGCGAAGCTTTCTTACCAGTTCCTGCAAGGTTTCAATGTCCTCGTATTTCAGAATCGGCGTGACCAGTTCGCACTTTTCGGCATCGCACCCTGCAATGCTGACGTCCTTTTGAAATTTCCATTCTCTGCCCTGTGCATCCCAAGTTGACCAAGTGCTGTAGCCGTTTCGGCTGGCGGTGTATTCGTATCTGCCTGTGCCGAAATGGTCGGCGGCAAGTCTGGCAGCTCGTTCTCTGGTGATGTGGTTCATCTCAATCTCCACGCCGATGGTCTGCTTTTTCAGGTTTTCAATCTGTCTTTCTGTTTTAGCGTTCATAGTGTTTTCCTCCGTAATTTCGGGCTTTTTGTCCTTTCGTTGTACCCATATTAACTCTAAACGGAGGAGATAGCAAGTGGCTAAATCTACAGAAAATGAGGTCAAAAGATTGTGTAGAATACACCCTTGCAATCCTTGCGATTGTATGGTAACATACTGTACAATGAAGGAGGTTTCGCCTTATTTTTTCGCCTCGGATACGGTCTGGAAACTGTCAATTTCGGGAATCAGGGCAAGGGAAGAACCGGATATTTTTCATTTCGCATAGAAATCAGCTGTAATTTTGTCCCTTTTGGATACTGCTTTCGGAGTTGTTCCAGATATGATTCACTCGGAAACTGCATCCGTATCACCAACCTTTCTGAATGCGGAATTGCCGGACAGATGCCGGAGTATGACTTTTCTTGTCGCCTTGAATTCTGCACCCACCATTCCCAGACGAATCAGGAAACACCGCATGGTGTACTTGGGATTGTCGGAGGTGTCCGGCTTGCGGTTGATGCGGCTCTGGTTCTTGGCAAATTCGCAGAGCATGGAAATGAAGGTACAGTAGGCATCTGCATCGCCGTCCTGTTCGACCGTGAACCATGGAAATTCCACCTTTTCATCAGACGGAATGATGTCCAAACAGTCGGTTTGAAAAGCTGCCTGAAAAGGGCAACCTTGTTTTCGCAGATCTGCCGGAGATTGCCCAGTGTATGCTCTGTGAAGAAATCGGCTGGCATCTGCACAGTCAAGCCCTTGGATTCCGGTTCTGTGGTGTCCGGAACAGCATAGCCCCGACTTGCCAGTTCAGCAAGAAGCCGTTCTGTTTCCTTACGGTCGGCTTGATCGCTAATTTCCAGATCACCGGACTTGGTAACGGTGTAGCATTCACCGATTTGGTAGGCACAGGTGGCATATACTGATATTCTGCCGTTGTTCCAATGATCGTGGCTATCGCCCATGCCAGTTTCTTTCGTTCATTTCCAGCCCGTCCAAATGCAATTATCATATGTTTTCCTCCCGATTTTCGGTGATTTGCCTTTCGGCAGTACATATGTTAACTCTTTTTTCCACAGATAGCAACTGTGAGATGTGTAGAATGTTTCGGCTGTCATTTGTAACAGATCACAAATCTGCCCAGACAATTCCGGCAAGCACAAAAACAGCTACATTCAGACAGATGCCATTCCCCCAAAGGCGGTACTCTGCTGCATCACGATATGGATCTTGCAGCCATTTCTGTACCATCTTTCGGCTTTTGGGACGGCTCTCCGGTTTTACCGCTTTTCGGTATTCTTCAAAAATAGCTGCCCATCGGTCGATCTCTTCTTCTGTGGGATTTTCCGATGCCAGGTCACTGCACCATTGATCCGGAAATCCCTGCAGTCTTGCACATTCCTGCGGTGTCAGTCTGCGAACCGCATAACCGCTGGAAACGATACTGGGGTCTTTGTGGTCCCGTGCCAGCAGTGTAGGGGTCGTTTCCCGAAATGCACCGCTGAAATTTCCCGTAGAAGCAGCATACACTGCATGATGGTCGGTAGCATTCAAAGTGAAAGCGACCTCTTTGTTGACACCGCCGCCCTGCGGTCCGTTTTGGTCAGACCGACCAATCATTGAGCCCTGCAAAGCATAACTTTCCAGCACAGCAATACCGCCTTGGTTTTTTGCTGGTGACTGGTCGCTGGTGTCCAAAGTACGGGCAGTGTCTGCCTCATAAATGCCGCTGTGCGGATTACCGGAAAGCATGGCATTGCTGGAAAAGGAACTGATGCCATATGCTTTCGGCTGAAATACAGTCTGGTCATTGTTGCAGGACAGCGTAGCAGATTTGTTTTCCTGTATCAGACTGCCCTTGCCGCCGCCGGCTTTTCCACAGCGAATCTTCAGTGTTTTCGGCGTATCCATCAACAGCGGAACATTTCCGTCGCCGGTTCCGCATCTGGAAGTCAGTGTCTGTACTTTTCCGCTCTCAGAGATCTGAAGCCGGCTGTCAGCAGGATGATTTTCCAATACACAAGGCGGATGATGGGCTTCTGCCCGAAGGGTGGCAGCTCGTTCTTTCAGAATGTCTATGCGTTCTCCGCCCTGGTCACACAAGCACAAGCCTGCCGTTCCAAAGCTGTCCGCAGCACTTCCGGCAGCTCTTTGCCACGCACGGAGGCTCTCCGCAGAATACCCTGACAAGCCTTCGGACTCAAATAGTATTTTTCCGGCACTTGCTCCGTCAAAATCTGCGACAAGAAAGATCCGTTTTCTTCGCTGGGGCACTCCCCAGTATTGTGCATCAAGAACTCGCCATGCGAGGGAATAGGATTCTGCCAGAATCTCTCCGGCTTTTGTCCATTTTCCCGCAGGTCGAGGAATTGAAATGCTGCTGTCTTTGACCGAACAGATGGCTTCGAGGACACAGCGGAAATCTTCTCCGCCGTTGGAAGAAAATGCTCCGGGGACGTTTTCCCAGACGATGTATCTTGGGTATTTGCCATTGCTTGCACACCTCATTTCTCGGATGATACGGATCGCTTCGTGAAATAGAGAAGAACGGCTGCCGCTCAGACCGGTTCGTTTTCCGGCGATGCTCATATCCTGGCATGGACTCCCAAAGGTGATGATGTCCACAGGCGGCAGCTTTGCACCATGCAGTCCGCTGATATTGCCGAAGTGTTGCACCTGCGGCAGCCGTTTTTCTGTCACACGAATAGGAAACGGTTCAATTTCAGAAGACCAGACAGGCACAATGCCTGCCAGCAGTCCGGCAAGCGGAAAACCGCCGCTGCCGTCAAAGAGGCTGCCAAGGGTGAGCGGTTTATTCATCAGGCTTTTCCACCTCTTTCACCAGTTCAGAGTATGCAATCTGCTTCCCGTCACGGATAACATACACACCATCGGCATTTCCCGTATCTTCCACATACCGACGAAGAATCACCGAGGCATATTTTTCATCCAGTTCCATGGTGTAACAGATGCGATTCATTTGTTCGCAAGCCATCAAAGTAGAACCACTGCCGCCAAAGGTGTCCATTACCACGCCATTTTCCTGTGTAGAATTGCCGATGGGATAGCCAAGCAAGTCCAGCGGCTTGGAGGTAGGGTGATTGGCATTGCGTTTCGGCTTGTCGAAATGCCAGATGGTCGTCTGCTTACGGTCGGAATACCAGTGATGCTTGCCATTCTGCATAAAGCCATACAGCACAGGTTCATGCTGCCACTGATAATCCGAGCGTCCCAGCACAAGGCTGTCTTTTACCCAGATGCAGCAGCCTGCAAGATGAAATCCGGCATCAATGAAAGCTTTTCTGAAATTCAGCCCTTCGGTATCTGCATGGAACACATAGGCAGAACCGCCTTTTTCCAGATGCTCCGCCATTCGCTGAAAGGAAGACAGCAGGAATGTATAAAACTCCTCGTTCTTCATGCTGTCGTTTTGTATGGTCAAACCGCTGGCACTCTTAAACGAAACGCCATAGGGCGGATCGGTCAGAATGAGATTTGCCTTGGTGTCACCCATAAGAGCAGATACATCTTCCGCCGATGTTGCATCACCGCACATCAGCTTGTGTCTGCCAACTGTCCATATATCGCCACGCCGGACAAAAGCTGCCTTCTCCAAGGCGGCGGACAGGTCGAAGTCATCTTCTTTTGCCTCGCTGCCTGCATCCGCACCCAGCAGATCTGTCAGTTCCTTTTCATCAAATCCGGTCATGGAAAGGTCGAAGCCGAGCCTCCTGCAATTCCCTGCATTTCAACGGACAGCAGTTCTTCGTCCCAGCCAGCATCTAACGCCATCCGGTTGTCGGCAAGAATATACGCTTTCTTCTGTGCTTCGGTCAGATGGTCGGCATACACACAAGGAACTTCTGCAATACCTTCTTCCTTTGCCGCCATGATGCGTCCATGTCCTGCCAGCACATTGTATTCCCGGTCGATAATGACCGGATTGACGAATCCAAACTCACGAAGGGAAGAGCGAAGTTTCAGGATCTGTTCCTTGTTGTGCGTTCTGGCGTTATTGGCATAGGGTACTAACTTGTTGATGTCAACAAGCTGAAATTCTGTGGTTGTGGTCATGCTCCATTCCTCCGCTTCAAAACTTTCTGTAAGCCTTTTCTGGCATCCAGCACTTTTCCGCTGACCGCCTGTCCCTTGATTGTGCGGTATTGCTGTTTGGTCATCTTCTGGCGATTGGCTTTCAGATCTCGCCAGAACTGAGTATCTGCTTTTATGTATTTCTCACTTTCTGCTGCTCAGAAGCTGTTCCATCAAATCATCCTGTGGTGTGCCGTCAAATTTGGTCGTACAGTTCTGTTTCACAATATCGAAAATCTCATACCAGAGCAAGTTTGCCTGTTTCTGAAATGTCTGGCTCATCTGCACAAACGGGGAGGCAATAACGCCGCCCGTGGTCGGGTGCTTTCCCAGCAGTCCATAGGTACTGAGGGCTTCTTCACACTGTACAAATCGGGCGAATGCCTGCGAATAGCTTTCCAGCAGCCGTTTGTTGACGTGCTTTTCACAGCCACGCTGTTTCAGCCAGAGCCATGTTTCTTTGTACACAATGTCTGCTCCCAGCGGTTTTCCGTTCTTCTGCTGGGCAGACAAGTATGCACTGGGACTTGGCATATCCGCACCGGTCAAATCAGCGGCATCGTCCAGATCAGCTGCATCCAATTCCGGAGCATGAAATTCTATAATCTCTGCGTCCTTGCCCTCTGCAATTTTGTCGGAGAGGGCTTTCGGCTTATCACCTGCACGAACTCGTCTGCCGCCTCTTCTTGTGCCGTCCTTTGCCATCTGATTTCACCTGCCTTTTGAGAGAAAAATAGCCGAAACTGCGTAGGTTTCGGCTTGTTTGCATATTTTCGGGGTTAATCCCCCGTTTGAACCTTGGTTTTTGTGCGTGAGAGGGAACGCCGGTCTGTAAAAAATTCACAATTAGAGATTTTTATCCCCCACCGGCAGCATTTCAGACACAATCAATATCGATAGACGGGATTTCGGTCTTCCGTCCATGTCTTGCGGTCATGGCAAGACTTGCAAAGAGCCTGCCAGTTGCTTTCATCCCACATCAGATGCGGATCACCACGGTGAGGAATGATATGGTCGACCACGGTCGTTGCTGTGAACCGTCCCTGTCGCTTTGCACCGCACACACAAGGGATGCTTCCGCAGGTATGCCTTGCTGAGCCGCTGCCACTTGCTGCCGTATCCACGCTTGGCGGCAGACGGTCGGTCTGGGTGCAAGGGCTTGTGTTCGTCGCAGTACGCACCTCGGTCAGTTTCGGACAGCCGGGATGCTTGCAGGGTTTCTTACATTTCTTCGGCACAGCAGTCACAGCCTTTGCAACTATCTTCTGTTTCTGCAGAGAGTTTTTTCAATGCTTTTTGGTATTGTTCCTTCACCCAGGCAACGCTGTCATTCAGTTCATCTGCAATGGCATCCCATGTTGCAGCGTAAAGATACCGCAAACGAAGGATCTCACGCTGGTCGGCATTGTGATTTGCATGATAAGTTCTTCTAGTTCCCGTTTCAACCGAATCGATGCAATCAGATCGTCCCAAGCTGCCTCCACGATCTCATGTATTTCATCTTCATCGATTTCCATCGCCATAGCTTTCCAATCCTGATAAATCACACTCTGTTCCTTGATGCGTCTGTTTAGATCCATACTGTTTCTTAAAACTTCTTTTGCAAGCATATCGATTCTCCTTTATGGACACGAAAAACAGCCCTCGCAGAATTTCTTCCGCAAAGGCTGTTTTGCTTTTTTCTGTTTTCCTACTTTACAGTATACCACATATGCGAACTATCATCAAGTGTTATGAACTATCATGAACTATCAACTTTTCATCCCTGCCAAGGCTTCCCGGTGCAAACGATAACAGGAAGGTTTACTGTATCCCATTTCTTCTGCGATCTGATTCCAGTCCTTGAATTCCAGATAACGCTTTGCCAGAATATCATGATGCTCCGTATCTGTGACGGCTTTTATCGCAGTATCAAAAACTGCTTTCAGAGCTTCCAGTTCCTTTTTTGCAGTCTTTACTTCTTCCTCCAAGGATAAGATCTGAGAAACGCCGCTTTCCACGGCGTGAGATTCCGGCGATACGGGTTTGGGCAAATCAGAATAGGCAGGTGATTTGGGAAAAGAAAGTTTCTGACGAAGAGCATCTGCTTCCTTTTGTTTTCGGTCAATCCTTCTAAGAAGTCTTTGTACCTGTTTCATGTATTCTTTTGCTGTCATGCCGTGATCTCCTCCAGCATTCTTTTTACCTCCTCCACAGAACGGACGATGGCAGCGTTTCCGCCGCATTTTTGTATTTTGCGAAGAGCCGATTCCTGCAAAGCAGTTGCTTTCCCTTTCTCCGTTTTTACTTCAAAGGCAAAGAACCTGCCGCCAATGCAGGCGATCACATCGGGGATTCCTGCCGTTCCATACATCCCGCCATGCTCCTTCCAGCAAAAACAATTCGGCACGGTTTTCAGATACCTCAAAATCGTCCTTACGATATCCGCTTCTTTCAAACTGCTCACCTCTTACCTCTTTACTGATTTTACAGGGAAATTTCTATTATACTCATAAAAAATGAGAAAATATATGGGGATATAAAATAGGAAATATATAAAAGATTACGGGAATTCCCTGCAAAGCCTGTAAACCCTGTCAGAAAGCTGTGCAGACCTCTCCCCTGGCAAGCTACACATGGCTTTCTGAAAAGCTGATGCCTCTCCACGTTCTCCGTTTTCCGGTTCTGTCTGCTGCTTTCACAACCGTGGGAAAATTTGCTTCCAGTTCGTTGTTGAAATTCTGCTGACTGTATGGAGCCATGCCGCAGCTGTCACAGTATGCTTTATACCGTGCAAAGAACTCCATTCTTCCCACTTCTGCATCCATTTGCAAAGTACAGCAGTCCCGAACAAACGCCAGCACACTGTTGCTGTCCTCCCGGTATTTCTGAAGTTCCTGTGCATTTGCCTTTGTTTCTGAAAAATGAAAATGATTCTGCATCAGCCGCCGCAGTCCTTCTAAGGCAAATTGAAAGATCCCATCTGCTTCACAGCGGAACTTCTCCAGAAGTTCCGGATCTCGCTTGTCCTCCGGCACAGAATGATTGAACCGGACAATGATCAGACGGCGGTAAAAGCCCTCCGATTTGTCCCCATAGTTCTTCGGAATGCTGTTGCAGGAAAAGAGCAGCCTCGCATAGGGCTGAAAAGAAAAGGGATTCTTGTTTTTCTTTTCCACCGTCAGGTAATCCTCACCGACCAGTGCTTTAAAAATACCGTTGTCTTCAATGCCCCTTGTGGGCAGCTCTGCACAGATATTCGCCCACTTGCCAAAAAGTTCTGCAGTCTTGAATCGATCATTCAATGCCTGCCATGCTACATTGGACACATTTTCTTTTCCCAGCAGCAGTTCATTCAGCACCCGCAGCAGCACAGACTTCCCGGCACCGCCTTTTCCCACAATGATAAAGCACTTCTGGGCATGATTGACCGGAATGAGAAAGTAGCCCAGCATCTCCTGAATCAGCGTCACCTGATCCTCCTCCACGGATTCATGCAGAAACTGCAGAAATCTGGGACACTTTGCATCGGACATATATCTCACATTCAGCTGTACTGTAGACAGATACTTTGCGGTGTGTTCCGATAAGGTTTCGTCCAGCACATTGTACAGGCCATTTCGCACATTGATGAGATAGGGATTGGGATTGAGTTCCCGAATATCCTTCTGCACCTGCATCTTCCATTGTCCTCGGTATCATTGATCTGAGACAGCTTTGTGTATCTGGTCAACATTTTATCCCGTACCATATTTCTTGCTGTCAGTTCCGTAATGCTGTGATAAACGCCGTTTTCATAGCAATAATACTGCTCGGCAGAATAAAACACGGGGGCATTCTGTGTCATGTATTCTGCAAGCACACCGGGCAGAAACTTCGGACCCCGTTCTGTCATTTCATACCAGTCGGGAATTTCCATGCCGGAGCGATGCTTCCGTGTTTCGGATTTGTTTTGAAATGCTTTGTACAGTTCTTTTTGCAGGGCAAGCAGCGGCTTGACATCTGCATTTTTGAAGCCGAAATGCTGCTTTAAATCGTAATGGATCATCGATTCGGCAGTCACGCTGTCCACATTGTAAAGATATTCCGACACAAAGTTTCGTGCAGTCTGCAAATCTTCCACCACGGCATTTTGCACCTTTTGCTGCAGCAGCAGTGCCCGAATGCCATCAATGGAAAGCGGCTGAAAACACAGAGCCGCAGGAGATTTACAGCTGCACTGTCCACTTCGCAGCTTTGGGCAGGAAAAGCCTTTCTCTGCAATGGTGCGGCAGGTCATAGGTTTTGTTCCGCTGCGAAGAAAATGCTGGATCTTATTCTGCGTTTCTTCAAAAGAATACTTCGGATACGGCTTGGAGTATCGATGTATGACCGCTGCACCGCCTTCAAACACACTTAAATTGGAGATCATCGCATACCAGTCATGTTCAGAAAGTACAGCTGCATTGTCCCGGCAGTACTTGATAAAATCGCATTCTGCTTCTACAATGCCGATCCCTTTCTGTTCTCCATGCAGCGGTACTTTTGGTTGTTCTTCTGCTTCTTGCGAAACCGGCAGTCTTTCTATCAGCTGTTCCTGTGTGTATCTTCGTTCCGGGTGAAACGAGATGCACTCCACCAAGACCGGTTCTTTCTTGCAGTGATAGAATCCCGGCAGACGCATGACACGGCTTTCGTTGACGCAGGCAGGATCTCCGCCGAAATGCTGCACCAGTGCCTTTTGAATGGGGCGAAACAATGACACCTTTGCCTCTTTGACAAACCAGTATGTATGCAGGGATTTTCTTGTTCTGATAACCATAGACGGCGGCAGCGGAAACGCATCGATGAGTGCCTGCTGTTCCTCGAAAGTTTTATCGTCCATCTCCACAAACTGTGCATTGATGCGAGTAATGCTGTCATCGGTCTGACCACCGGAGTTTACCACAAAAAAGATGCCATGATTTTTCTGGTTATGTTCTTTCAGTGTAGACTCCACTGCAAAGAATTTTCCTGCTTCTACAGACATTTTTGCACCGGTAAAGATGCCTTCTTTCCGATCATCAAAAATACGCAGACATACGGTATCATCCGGATGAAAGATCGCATTGATCACGTCCTGTGCCGATATGTTCATACAACTTCCTCCATCTCTTCTGTGAAATATCGAATCGGCATATGCCTGCGTTTTGCCCATTGGATCTCCTGTGCCATGCCCTCAGAAATGCTGCTGCCGAATACCCACAGCTGGACACATTTTGTCAGAAGCACATGATTCATGAACATTGCAGTTTGCCGGTCTTCCCCTAGGGTATCGTCCAGAAACTGCGGAAAAAGCAAATGCGGTGCAATGGGAATACTGTGATGTACTACCGCAAAACGACTGTATTTCCGGGCATTTTCAATGTTTTCATTGGTATTGCCACGATAGGGAGAACAGATATATACAAGCGGTCGGAATGCCGCCAGTCTCCGTGCTTTTTTCTCCTCGCTCTCTATTCTTTTCATTGCTTCAAATTCGGTCGGCGAGAAGTATCCTTCCTTGTTGTGTGTTTCTGCCAAGTTCATTCCTCCAGTTCCTCTAAATTGCCGAAGCTTTCTCCGGCAGATGCTTCTGCCACAAGGGGCAGATCAAACTCCGGAAACGGCTGCTGTTCCATACAACCTTTCACAAAAGCCACTGCTTCCTGCAATCTGTCTTTCGGAATGAGAAACGTCAGTTCATCGTGAATCTGCAGGATCGGTCTCAGCCATGGGCGTGACGGCAGTCCTTCTAAAATACGGACAATTGCCAGCTTCAGAATATCCGCAGCCGTTCCCTGAATCGGGGTATTCAAGGCACATCGTTCCGCAAAGGACTGCAGTCCCCAGTTGTCGCTGCGAATATTGGGAAGATACCTTCTGCGTCCCAGCCAGGTTTCTGTATACAGTTTCTGCTTTGCGGTCATCTTTGTTTCATTCTGCCAGACCGTCAAAGCCGGATAGCCAGCCTTCAGATTGCGAATGATTTCTTCACATTCCGGTATAGATTTCTCTACGCCTGCCTTGAACTTCAATGTGCTCTGCAGTCCCTTTGGAAATAGCCCGTAAAATGTGCCAAAGTTCACGTTCTTGGCGATGGTACGCTGTTCCTTGTATTCCGGTCGATGCTTGTTTTGTGCTTCTGCATAGGTACAGCCAAAAATGACGGCAGTGGTTGCCGCATGAATATCCCCGCCGTTCTGATAGGTTTCCATCATCGTCTTGTCCCGGCAGTAGAATGCTCCCACACGCAGTTCGATTTGCGAAAAATCGAGAGACAAGATCAGATGATTTTCCGGAGCCTGAATAAAATTGCGGACACCGATGGGATCGTTGCTTTTTCTGGGACAGTTCTGTAAATTGGGATTGCGGCAATTCATGCGGCCTGTTTCGGTGGACAATGCAAAGAAATCCGGATGGATCCTGCCCGTTGCAGCGTTTCGGAATTTCAGATAGCCGTCAATGTAGGTGGACTTGATCTTGCTCCATTTCCGGTATTCCTGTACCAGTGTGAACAAAGGAGAAAGTTCCGGACGGTTGGCATCGCACCACTCCTTCAGCAAGATCATAGACGCATCATCTGCTGCTTCTTTGTTGGATGCTGTGACTTTCATAACAGGCAGCTGTAAAGTCTGATACAGATACTCCTTGAAAGCTTTAGTGCTGCAGTTTGCACCAATCGGAACATCGCCAATGCACATTGCAATTTCATTGCGGATACGCTCCATTTGCTGTCTTGACTCCTGCTGACGCACTTTCATCAAATCTGCATTCACAGGCACGCCGTTGTATTTCATCAGCCCTAAGTACACCGCTGCAGGTGATTCGATTTCTTCCACAAGGTACCGATGTTTCGGCAAAAACCGATCAAACCAGTTGTTGAAAATATGATACAACCGCAAGGCAAAATCAGAGTCCGCACAGCCATAGCGTATTGTTTCTGCATCCTGTGCATCCAGTTCGTCAAAGTGTCTGCCGTTTGTAACATCCGAAAAAGTGGGCAGCCGTTCATGACACAATTCTTCCGCCAGTTTTTTCAGACCGCTGTCAGCAAGTTTGCGAAATGCGTAGTTGCTTTTCAAGGTCATTTGTGCTGCACAAATGGTATCATACACCGGCGGCTGTATGACGATATTCTGTTGACAGGATATTGCAGATTCAAAGGCGATATTGTGAGCAACTTTAACGATACGCTTGTCCGTGAGAAAAGCTCGCAGAAATTGCAAAAAAGATGTCAGTTCGATATTTTCTCCTACTTTGTGAGCCACTGGGACATATATTCCGGTATACTCTTTGACAGAAAAACTGCATCCGGTCATATGGTTTTTCTGCGGATCCAGAGCCGCCTTTTCTTCGATGCGGTAAGGCTCATCCGGTGCAGTTTCATAGTCAAAAGCCACAACGGCGGCATTGCTGATATACTGCTGAATTTCCTGCACCGAAGTGATACATCTGTAATTTTTCATAGCATTCTCCTTAATTCAGCGGCTCCATGACTTCGCCGGTTTCCGGGTCCACACGCAGTGCATCTTCTGTATCATAGCCCACATTTTTTACTAAGAGCCTTGACCTGTTCTGTCACAGCTGCGATCAGCGGATATTCTTCCGGAGACAATGCCCGTTCTACAGCAAACTGTGCCTGGGAATAGCTCATGCCAGTGCCGCTGACTGCTTTTTTCAGTGTGAACTTTGTCACCACAGCATTGGAATTCTTGTATTTGGGAATCACACGCATCAGATAACGGGTAAAGGACTTCAGAGAACCGGTAGGCAGAGACAGAATTACCGGAAAAATATCGCCCTCCCGAAGCAGATACAGACGACGGCGGTTCTTGCAGGCTTTTGCACCATTTTTTCCAGATCCATACTGATTCAGTGGGCAGGAATCGCAGCTGCCGCCGGGATTTCCTTCCCCATGATGCCCGTCAAAACTGCCGCAGTCCGGCGGATTGGAGCCGCCCTGATATTCGCTTTGGTAGTAGGCATTCAAAGAATGCTGATAGAGGATCACAGCTGAAAATGTTTTTACCGTGTCCGGTTCCTCCGGATTCTCACCGGGAATTTCAAACATCACACCGCCGCCAGATGGGATCTTGACTCGTTCAAATGCAGCAGATAAGCCGTCCATTTCTGCACACATCACATTGGCAAGATCAAAGTCCTGCAGAGCAAGGAAGCCTGTTTGGTTGGTTTCCATCATTTCATTTTTCATTGATTTCATCCTTTCATTTTGCAGATTGGCGAACAGATACAGAGGTCTGCTCATAGATATGGACAAGACCGCTCAGCCACTCTGGTACAGTATCCTGATTTTCTGCGATCTGCTCTTTGACAAAAGCAGACAGACTATTGGCATTGACAGTTTCATAGACCAGATCTCCGCAGCCGTTTTCTTTCAAGGCTGCATACAGTTCTTCTTTGCGTCCTGCCACAGCAGAGGCACGAATTTTGGTGGTCAGAGCAACATCGTTCCGGCACGCGTGAAATTCTGTGTTTCTGTT
>ENA-OQED01000495-OQED01000495.1-human-gut-metagenome-genome-assembly--contig:-NODE-495-length-15381-cov-1.004261_pt1 | contig 15381 bp, 13 predicted proteins | sample MGYA00242790_ERZ504625 | MGnify/ENA primary metagenome ERZ504625 (study PRJEB26092, sample SAMD00036345) | human gut metagenome | host: Homo sapiens | study: EMG produced TPA metagenomics assembly of...
GTGTTATCTGTGTTTTGCACCCTGCCAGGGTGACTGCTAAATATCAAAAGTCCTAATAAAATTACTATAAGTTTTTCTTAATTTCAATGAATGATTATGTTTTTGCGTTTACTACCCCTTTTTTGTCAGCAGTTTTGTGATCGCTCTTTTTAATCGCGGAATATCAATCGGCTTTCCAATATGTTCATTCATCCCGGCCTCCAGACATGCTTTCCGATCCTCCTCAAAAGCATTTGCCGTCATGGCAATGATTGGAATCTTTTTGGCATCTTCACGTTCCAGCATACGAATTGCTTTTGTTGCTTCCAGCCCATCCATGACCGGCATCATCACATCCATGATGATGACATCATACTCATCCAACCTGGAATTCTGAAATATTTCAAGTGCCTCTTTTCCGTTTTTCGCTTCTGTAATGTTCAGATGCTCCTCCCCCAGGATTTCATGGGCTATCTCCATATTAATGACATTATCTTCAACAAGAAGCACCCGTTTTCCTGACAGATCCATATCCTGTGAGTAGCTGTCCTTCTGTGAATCATTATTTTCAACCAAATAATCTATTTCAAATGGAACCGTAACCGTAAACGTGCTTCCTACATTTTCTTCGCTTTCCAGTTCTATCGTTCCACCCATCCGTTCAACAATATCTTTGACAATCGAAAGTCCCAGACCGGAGCCACTGAATGTTGTAGTTGACTGTTTGCCTTCCTGCGCAAAAGCATCAAACGCATGTTTTTGAAATTCTTCACTCATACCAAGACCGGTATCTGAACATACAAACTGAAAAACAGCTATATTCCCATCATCCGATAATTCTTCGCAATGAACATTCACTGTTCCATGAAAATGATTGTATTTAATCGCGTTGGAAGAAAGATTCATTAAAACCCTGCTCAGATGTACCGGACTTCCAATCAAATATCTGTGGCGGATTGTGCTTGCTTCCACGCCGCCTTCAAATCTTACACCATTCTCATAAGCACTCATTGCAACAACCGTCAGATTATTCCTTAACAATTCTGCCAGATCAAAGGATTTATGTTCCAACACAAGGGAACCGGATTCCAGTTTGCTGATATCCAGGACATTGTTGATCAGATTTTGCAGATAATCGGCGGACTGAAGTACCTTCTTCCTGCATTCCCTTAACTTGACCACATCATTGTTATATTTTTCAGCGATATGGATCATCCCCACGATTCCGTTTAGCGGTGTACGGATATCGTGGCTCATACGCCGGAGAAAGGCTGTTTTTGAAAGATTCGCGCGATGAGCATCTTCCACGCTTTCCTTAAGCTGTTTCTGATACATGAGTTCCCGTGATTTTTCTTCCGTAATATCTCGTACGACATAAAGCACATCCACAGCGTTTCCATGTGCATCTCTGCTCTTTACAATAAATCTGGCCAGCCGCCATTCTCCGTTTACTCCCATAAATTCAATCGAAACAAAATTCGTATTACGAAGTCTCTCTGTCAATGTATCAAAGTCAAGAAACTCCCGGTATTTTTTTCTCTCTTCCTGGGCGGCAAATGCTGTTGGAAGTCTTTCCATAACATCATCAATTTTCCCCTTTTGTCCAAGGATTTTTTGCACAAGGTCATGGCCTTTCAAAAGCTCATATGTCCGCTCTTTAACATTGGCTTGTACGATTGTTACATACAACGTAGCAATTGCGGCAATAATCTCTGACCTCTTTGTCGCCTCATCAAGAGCCTTTTTCAACAGTACCGTACTTTTCAGATTTTCCCTCACACATCCAAGATGCCCACCGACATCAGACAGCAGCGTGATGGAAATTTCATTCTGACTCAAATCAGGATTATCCACTCCGATGAATCCATTCATTTGATGATTAGCGTAAATCGGCACTGCAATCAAGGAACATATTTCCTGTGTTTTTAACAATTCATATTCTTCCGGTTCAGAATTTTTTGTCGCTTCCAGATCATGAATCACGATTACTTCCTTGTTTTCAAATCGTTTCACCCAGTTCGGCATCGAACTGACCGGGATTGCCTGAAGGTTATCTATCTCTGGTGCCACTCCATCGGCACACCATTCAAATGTATTGCTCAGACTGTCCTTCTGATCGGTTTCCCAGTCAAAAACATATACCCGGTCTGCCCCTGTATAGTTTCCAATCGCCTGCAACAAAGAGTGAATGATTTCTGACAGCTCCTGCTCATTTTCCACCTGATCCATAAGCGATATCTGATGCAGGATCGTGTCCATACTATGTAATTTTATTTGATAGAGTTCCTGAATCTCTTTTGTTTTCATTTTCTATCCCCCCCTGCAGTAAAACTATTATGGTTACGTCTGTGAAATAACACCGTAAGAAAGGATCCTGCTACGGCAGGATTCTCCGCCTAAACTTATGCAAAAAAACTGGTTTTATTATACTCTAACACTTTACTGCACACAAGAAAAACATTACCTTTTAGCGTTAAAAGGCAAAAGAACAGCAACTGTGCCCGAAGTTCCAGTGATGTGTATCAAAAACGGAAATGGACTTTCGGCAGATATATTTTCTTCTGTTTCTCTGTCTTCAGGATCAGATGGAGGAACTGACAAAACAGACACAGACCCGCAATGATAAGATGCAGCTGATGATGGAACAGATCGTGCTGTCCAATAAGAGCAGCCAAAAAGAAAAAACAGATCGGCAAAAAGAATGAAAACAGCTTCCAGATGCCATATCCAGATGTTACCGCTTTGTGCCTGAAAAGTCGAAGTTGAGGAACATCATATTTTGGAGATCTGAAGATCGCAGGGTGCTGGGTACATTACAGGCGCAAGTTCCATGAGGCACTGGAGGTCATACCGAAAGATCTGAGGAAACAGTCTGTTTTGTACCTCATCATGAACCAGATCCGTGCGATTTACCGGGAGGAAGGAAAGCTTTCCGGTCTTTCATCAGACGAACGGACTGCCCATCGACTTTTACATAATAAATTCCGCTGATCCATTTAGATTCCTGCAGCGCTCCGTTCTTATCCATGTAATACCATTTTCCACCGATCTTCTGCCAGCCAGTCTGCATTTTGCCGTTTTTGTTCAAATAATACTTTGTGTTTTCTATGGCGGTCCTTCACATCCACATCCGCAGAGGTATTGCTAGAACAACGGCTGCTACCGCTGAAGTTCCCCGTAATAATTCATTTTTTCTTACACTTTTTATGGGTTGCAAGTAAAATTATCAGTATGTAATATATCATACTATACATTTCTTAAAATTACTATTTTTATTTGCGCAGATGGTAAAAAAGCCGGCAGCGATCCTTTCCATTCAGGATCACTGCCGGCTTTTCAGCTTTCTCTTTAGTTTTTAAACGAATGAATCGGTGCCGGGATTCTTCCTGTTCTGTTGACGAATGCCTCGCAGGAGAAGTTGTTGACCGGCATGATCGGTGCATAGCCGAGGAGGCCGCCGAATTCTACGGTCTCGCCCACGCCTTTTCCGATGACCGGGATCAGGCGGACTGCCGTTGTTTTCTGGTTGACCATACCGATGGCAAGCTCATCTGCGATGATTCCGGATATGGTCGATGCTTTCGTGTCTCCCGGGATGGCGATCATATCAAGACCTACGGAGCAGACACAGGTCATTGCCTCGAGTTTTTCAATGGTCAGTGCGCCGTCGTTGACTGCGTTGATCATACCCTGATCCTCAGAAACCGGGATGAATGCGCCGGAGAGACCGCCGACATAGGAAGATGCCATAACACCGCCCTTTTTCACCTGATCGTTCAGAAGCGCCAGCGCCGCTGTCGTTCCCGGTGCACCTGCGTGCTCGAGGCCGATCTCCTCAAGGATATCCGCAACGGAATCTCCGATCGCCGGAGTCGGTGCCAGGGAAAGGTCAATGATACCAAACGGAATGTTCAGCCGCTTGGAAGCCTCCTGTGCAACGAGCTGGCCGACACGCGTTACCTTAAATGCGGTCTTCTTGATCGTCTCGCAGAGTACCTCAAAGTTCTCGCCGCGTACTTTTTCCAGAGCATGTTTGACAACACCAGGGCCGGAAACGCCGACATTGATGATGGCATCCGCCTCGGTTACGCCGTGGAAAGCGCCTGCCATGAACGGGTTGTCGTCCGGTGCATTGCAGAAAACAACGAGTTTTGCGCATCCAAGGCAGTTGTTCTCTTTGCTTGCCTCCGCCGTCTTCTTAATGATCTCACCCATCAGTTTGACAGCATCCATGTTGATACCGGTTTTGGTGGAGCCAAGGTTGATGGAACTGCAGACAAAATCCGTAACAGCCAGTGCCTGCGGGATAGAACGGATCAGAAGCTCATCTGCTGTCGTCATACCTTTGCTTACCAGAGCGGAATAGCCGCCGAGGAAATTGACGCCGACTTCTTTTGCCGCACGGTCCAGAGTCTGTGCAATCGTCACGAAATCCTCCGGCGTTCTGCAGGCTGCTGCGCCGACTAAGGCAATCGGGGTAACGGAAATTCTCTTGTTTACAATCGGAATACCGAACTCGCCCTCGATCTCCTCACCTACGGAAACCAGATTTCTGGCAGTCGTCGTGATTTTGTCGTAGATTTTGCGGTTCAGCTTGTCAAGATTGGAGTCGATACAGTCCATAAGACTGATTCCAAGGGTAATGGTACGAACGTCCAGATTCTCTTTTTCGATCATCTCGTTCGTTTCCTTTACTTCAAACAGATTTATCATGTCGTTTTTCTCCTTCGCTTTAGATACGGTGCATCATATTGAAAATATCTTCATGCTGGCAGCGGATGACAACGCCGATGGAACTTCCAAGCTTCTCCAGATCTTTTGCAAGCTCTGCGTTGGATTTCTCGCTCTTGGAGACGTCCGTTACCATCATCATGTTGAAATATCCCTGCACAATCGTCTGAGAAATGTCTTCGATGTTTACCTGGTTCTCTGCCAGATAATTACATACCTTTGCGATAATGCCCACGGTGTCCTTGCCTACGACAGTGATAATTGTCTTCTTCATGTTTCCATTCTCCTTTTTCTGGTTTTATGTCAAAGCCCCGGAAAAACCGGTAATGGCGGCCTTGCGAAAAACATGGTATGTAGCTCTAAAAATGTATATTTAAACCTCAATTAACGGTGATACTTCGCTTCTTTTAGCGACAGCGAGATGAAAATCACCCGAGTGATACGGATTATCACCCGTTGTGACCTCGCAGGCCACGGTTTCAAAGGCCAGTGCCTCATAATTATTTTCCTTGCTCAGATGGCCGAGCAGCACTTCCTGCAGATTGTCGTGCAGAATCTCGCAGAGGAGATGGCCTGCCGCCAGGTTTGATAAATGGCCTTTCGCCCCGGCGATCCGCTGTTTTAACGGATACGGGTACGGTCCGACCGCAAGCATGTTCTCGTCGTGATTTGCCTCTAACAAAACGGCATCCAGCCCGGTCAGATTCTGAACCGTGTAATCGCTGTAAACGCCAAGATCCGTCGCAATCGCAATCGATTTCCCGCCGGATTCCATGCGGTAGCCGACCGGCTCTGCCGCATCGTGGGAGATCGTAAACGGATGTACGGCGATATCACCCAGCGTAAACGTGTCATCCGCGTGAATCGTGTGGAAAATCCCCTCCGGGAACTTTCCAAGGCTCTTCGTCTGCTGCATCGCCTGAATTGTTCCATCCGTTGCGTAAATCGGAATACCATACCGGCGCGCCAGCACGCCAAGGCCCTGGATATGATCGGAATGCTCATGTGTCACGAGAATGCCGTCCAGCTCCTTCGCGCTGCGATCGAGAACAGCCAGCCCCGCCTCCACGCGCTTTCCGCTGATGCCCGCATCGATCAGAAGGCTTGTGGTCTCGCTTCCCGCGAAAATGCAGTTTCCGCTCGAACCACTTGCAATACTACAAAGTTTCATATTTTTTCATCCTATGGTCTAACTGTTTTTTTGTTTCCTCAAAATCGCCGCTGTTGTCGATTTCAAAATCGCAGTGGCTGCTGAATTCATCCTCGGAGAGCTGATTTGCCATGATTTCGCGTACTTTCTTCTCGGAATAGCCGCGTCCTTCGATCAATCGCTCCTTCCGGACTTCTTCATCCGCATAAATATACCACAGTTCATCACAAATTTCATCATATTTTTCTTCGATTAAGAGTGCGGCCTCCACAAAGACGTATTCCGTCCCTGCTTTTTCCGCAGCTGCAATGGCTTTTTTGATATACCGTTTTACCGCCGGATGAACGATCGCATTCAGGGCTTTTAACTTTTCTTCGTCCTGAAAAACGATCTCAGCAATCCGTTTCCGGTCAAGTTCGCCGGTCTCTGTGGTGATCTGTCTGCCGAACAGCTTCACAATCTCTCCATAGCATTCGCCGCCCGGCAGCATCACAAGGTAACCTGCCTCGTCCGCCTGGATCACCGTTGCATCATAATTCTGTCCAAGGTACGTGAGCACTTCGCTTTTTCCGGCGCCCACGCCGCCTGTAATTCCAAAAACTTTCATTCTTTTGTATCCTTTCGCTCCTGGTATGAGTGCGCTATTTCGCCTCGTACCAGTTGTTTCCTGTGTGCATATTGATCTCGAGTTTGACAGCCAGATGTGCTGCCCCGGTCATCTCCTCTTCCAGGATCTGTTCTGCCTTTTCGAGCTCGTCTTCCGGCACTTCCAGCAGCAGCTCATCGTGTACCTGAAGAAGAAGTCTGGTCTTTAACTGCTCCTCTTTCAGCCGTTTCGCCACGCGGATCATCGCTATTTTAATAATATCCGCCGCCGTTCCCTGGATCGGCGCATTCATCGCAACGCGCTCGCCGAATGACCGCTGCATAAAGTTGCTCGATTTCAGCTCCGGCATCGGCCGTCTGCGTCCGAACATCGTCACGGAATAGCCTTTCTCTTTGGCATCCTCCACGCAGCGGTTCAAAAACTCATGGATACCCGGATACGTCTCGAAATACTGCTGGATATAGGCCTCTGCCTCTTTCCGGCTGATGCCGAGATCCTGGCCCAGACCGAACGAACTGATGCCGTATACGATACCGAAGTTGACCGCCTTCGCATTTCTTCTCTGCAGCGGTGTTACCTCTTCAAGCGGCACATGGAACACTTTCGATGCCGTCATGCGGTGGATATCCTCCGCCTCGCGGTACGCCTCGATCAGGTTTTCATCGCCCGACATATGGGCCAGCACGCGGAGCTCAATCTGGGAATAGTCGGCATCCAGAAAGACACAGCCAGGCTTTGGCACGAAGGCTTTCCGGATCAGACGGCCAAGCTCCATCCGCACCGGAATGTTCTGCAGATTCGGATCGGTACTGCTGATGCGGCCGGTCGCGGTGATGGTCTGGTTAAATGTCGAATGGATTCTTCCATCTTTCCCGATCACGGCCTGCAGACCGTCGGCGTACGTCGATTTCAGTTTGGCAAGCTGGCGGTACTCCAGAATATCGGCAACGAGTTTGTGATCCGGTGCGAGCTTTTCGAGCACATCGGCGGCGGTGGAATAACCCGTCTTGGTCTTTTTGCCGCCCGGAAGCTGCAGCTTTTCAAACAGAATCACGCCGAGCTGCTTCGGGGAATTGATGTTGAACTCCTCGCCGGCCTCTTTGTAGATCTGTGCCTCCAGCTCTCCGATCCGCTCCGCCAGCTCAGCTCCGTAAACGGAAAGTGCTTCTTTTTCTGCGGCGATTCCATCCGTTTCCATCTGACGGAGCGTAAACACCAGCGGAATCTCCACATTCCGGTACAGATCCCACATGCCCTGCTCCTTCAGAAGCTTTTCCATGTTTTCCTGTGCGGCAAATACAGCATACGCCTGATGACCTGCATACGACTCCTGCTGTTCCGGCGTCATCTTTCCTGCGGCCGGAATCTTGCTTCCGCCGAAGATCTCTTCCACTGCCGGCACATAGCGGTGTACGTACTCTTTTACGATATCATCGTACGAATACTGTGATTTCAATGGATTTAATAAATACGCGGCAATTCCGGCATCAAACAGATGGGCTTCATCGGCGTCCGGCATATCCTTCAGAAATTCTTTTCCGTCCATGACGCAGAAAACCGGAATCTGCTTCTGCAGCTCAGTCAATTTTTCTTTTAAATAATCTCCGGTCAGGAAACCTTCTGCTGGGAAGTAAACAACATCCGGCTCTCCGCTTCCATACGCAACTGCCATACCGACAAGTGAACGGCTCCGATCTGCCATCGGTCCGTCCTTCGGGGTTTCTTCTGTCAGAAGAGCGGCTCCTGCCTTCTCCTCCTTCGCGATGGTTCCAAAGAGTTCTTCCGCCTCGGAAAAATCCGTTACGGTGCGCAGAAAGACGGCATCCTCTGGTTCTGCACTCGTCTCCTCGAAGCGGCCCAGCAGGTTTTTAAACTCCAGACGTTTGAACATCTCATACGCTTTTGGTGTATAAAAATTCGAGAGTGCCGCTTTTTCACGGTCGAGCTCCACCGGCGCATCGGTATCAATCGTTGCAAGTTTTTTGCTTAATTCCGCCAGATCATAATGATCACGCATCGCCTCTTTTGCCTTGTTCGGTTTGATCTCCTCGAAATGTGCATGCGCATTTTCCAGTGTCCCGTACTGCAGCAGGATTTTCGTCGCGGTTTTCTCGCCGACACCCGGCAGACCCGGTATATTGTCTGCGGTATCGCCCATCAGCGCTTTCAGATCGATGATCTGTTTCGGGAGAAGACTGTATTTTTCCAGCACTTCTGCCGTGTGGTAATTTTCGATCGTCGTCACACGCTTTACGGTCTTTGGAATCCGGATCAGAATGTGGTCCGTTGCAAGCTGCAGCAGGTCGCGGTCTCCGGATACGATCGTAACTTCCATCCCTTCCGCCTCGCATTTGCGGCCCGAGCGTTCCTAAGATATCATCCGCCTCATAGCCCTCTCTTGTGACAATCTCAATGTCCATTGCTGCGAGCACTTCCTGGATCACCGGGACCTGTTCGCGCAATTCCTGCGGCATCGGCTTTCTCGTTCCCTTGTACTGGTCATACATTTTGTGGCGGAATGTCGGTGCATGGAGGTCAAACGCCACGGCAAGATACTGCGGCTGCTCCTCATCGAGAATTTTAAACAGAATATTCAGGAATCCATATACGGCGTTCGTGTGCAGTCCTTCTGCATTGGACAGATCCGGTACGCCGTAAAAAGCCCGGTTCAGAATACTGTGTCCGTCCAGTAATACGATTTTATCACTCATAATAATCCTTTCAGCCAGGGTAATTCTATCACTTCAAAATAGTGCAGAGCCAGGAGCACCAGAAACAGAACGAGAATCAGCATAAGCACCCGGAAAAACGTATCTTTGTACCGGCGGTGTCTCGCTTCTTCCTCTTTTTTCTCCAGATCGCGTTCCAGAAGTCCTGTCAGATTGTAGGAATCGGGCGCGTCATCCTCGAAATATGCCATCGCACGGTTCACAATAAAATATGTCTCCAGTTCCTCGTGACATGTATGGCATTTCCGGATATGGGAAATAAACGGTTCCATCTCTTTCTCCGGCATATTTCCCTGCACGTATGGCTGTATTAATTTTTCTGCTTCTTTACAGTCCATAAAATCCTGCTCTCCTTTTGTATCCGGCCAGTGTTTTCCTCTGGCCGTTTTTTCTGCTATCTACCATCATACACTATTTTCTCATAATTTAAAAGAGACAACCCGCCGAAAATGGGTTGTCTCTTGTTCTCTTATAAGATAACTGTTTTCTAGTGGATTTCCATTATGCACGGACAATGTTCGGGGTCTCTTTTCCTGCCTCGAAATCCAGTGCATTCTGCAGTGTGGTCTCTGCAATCGCACGCAGTGCTTCCTCGGTGAAGAATCCCTGATGTGAAGTGATCATAACGTTCGGGAAGGACAGGAGACGTGCTGTGGTGGAGTGCTCCAGAATCTCATCGGAACGGTCCTCGAATACGTTCGGGGTTTCCTCCTCGTATACGTCAAGGCCGACGCCGAAGAATTTTCTTGCACGGATTCCCTCGATCAGGTCGTCTGTCTTTACCAGACCTCCGCGGGACGTATTGACCAGGATCACGCCGTCTTTCATCTTTTTGATGCTCTCGCGGTTGATCATGTGGTATGTGCTGTCCATCAGCGGGCAGTGCAGGGAGATCAGATCACTCTGTGCCAGCAGTTCATCAAGAGTTACGTACGTAACAAAATCTTTTAAGGATTCATTCTGGTATACATCGTAAGCAATGACTTTCATGCCGAAACCGCGGCAGATTCTTGCCATAGCCGCACCGATTTTTCCGGTTCCGACGATTCCGGCGGTCTTCTGATAGAAGTTAAATCCCATCAGTCCGCCCAGGCTGAAGTCGTTTTCTCTTACTTTCGTATATGCTTTGTGCATGTGGCGGTTGACCGTCATGGCCAGTGTCATCGCATGCTCAGCTACAGCCTCCGGGGAGTAACCCGGTACACGGCGTACATCAATGCCGTATTTTGCAGCTGTCTTTAAATCTACGTTGTTGAAGCCTGCGCAGCGCATCAGGATCAGCTTGACGCCTGCCTCATGCAGTGCTTCTACGGTTTTTGTTCCGACATCGGAGTTTACGAAGGCGCACACGGCATCGTAGCCCTTTGCCAGGGAAGCGGTTCTTGCAGCAAGGCCGGTTTTTAAATATTCCACTTCAATTTCTGGAAACTGCTCTTTGGTTCGGTCGAAAGATTCTCTGTCGTAGTTCTGGGTATCGTAAAATAAAATTTTCATAATGTTTTTCCTCCTCGCTTTGCGGTCATCTTATTGTTCCCGCTTACAGTCATTACTATACTTCATTGTTAAAACTTTGTCAATGTATTATTTGTTAAAATTTTATCAATTAGTAAATTTATTTTCAACATCTTTCACAACAGTACAAATTTACTGGATCACCTCGTCCAGGAACCGGGACGGCTCGACTTTCTTTTCAAACCGTTCCTCCACATAACAGAGCGTCAGCTCTTTCCGGGCGCGCGTCATTCCGACGTAGAACATCCGCCGCTCCTCCTCGATCGCCTCCGCAAGGACTGCTTTCTGATACGGCATTACACCCTCGTTGACGTCAAGAAGATAGACCTTGTCGTACTCGAGTCCCTTGACGCTGTGCAGGGTGGAAACCATAACTCCTTCCGCACTCTCTGCGCGCTGCTTCTGTTTTTCCTTCATCTTCTGCTGGTATTCCTCAATATGTGCAAACCAGCCCTCGATGCTTTTCTGGCTCTTTGCCGCCTCCTGCAGCTCGTCCAAAACGGAAATCAGATCATCCTCTTTCAGATGTCGGTATGCAGCATATTCCTTCACATACTGTTCATAGCCGATCGCATAGCGGATGTAATTGACCGCGCCGAACGGCGATAAATGCGTCAGTGTCGTGATATCCTGCTCCAGTTTGCGGATCCGCTGGCACATCCAGTCTTTTTCTTCGTAATATTCCAGAAGTGCATCGAACGAAACAGTCGCCTCCTCAAAGGCATCCCGCGACAAATAACGGTTCGGGCGGTTGGCAATCTTTAAAAACTCGCCGCGCTTCCGGCTTCCCATCGCAAGATTCAGATACGTCAGCAGATCTTTCGCAATCCAGTGGTCATAGAGATCCGGCAGGGCATCCCGCATCTGGAACGGGATCTGTGCTTCCATCAGTTTCTCTACTGCTGTCCGGCAGCCAAGATTCGTGCGGAACAAAAGCGCCATCTCTTCATACGGACAGCCGTTTTTCTCCGCCTCCCGCAGCTCCTCGGCAACGGCACGCATCTCCTCGCGCGGGTTCTTATATCCCCGGATTGCAACCGGAGCGCCTTTCTCGTTGTTGGTGGAAATCGCCTTTTCATACCGCTTTTTGTTGTGGTGGATCAGGCATTGGGACCGCTTCACGATAAATTCCGTACTACGGTAATTTTTATCGAGCACTACCTGCGCCGCGCCCGGGTAATCTTTCGGAAAATTCAGCATGATCTCCGGCTTGGCCCCGCGGAACTGATAAATCGACTGATCGTCATCCCCGACAATAAAGAGGTTATTTTCCGGCAGCGCCAGCATCCGCACAATCTCATACTGCACGGGGCTGATGTCCTGAAACTCGTCAATCAGGATATACTGAAATTTCTGCTGCCAGGCGCGGAGGACCTCCTGCCGCTCCAGAAAGAGACGTTTGCACTGCACCATCAGATCGTCGAAATCGAGTTTTTTGTTCTCCTTCCGCCATTTCTCATACGCCTCATAGATTTCGCGAAATTTTTCCTGCGGCATACAGGCGGAATAGTAATGTTCCAGCGGGATCTGATTGTTCTTCACAGTGCTGATTTCGCGCGCCAGATTTTCCTCGAGATCCTCTTCCTCCAGGTCTCTGGCATAGTGGTTGACCAGCTCGCGCATCAGCCGCTTTTTCTCTTCCTCGCTTAAAATATTGTTGCCGGACATGCGGTACGTATGGCGCAGAATCGCGTAGAATACCCCGTGGACGTTCCAAAGGTGACCTGGGTACTCGTCTTTCCCATCGCCTTCAAATACCGCTCCTTCATCTCTTTTGCCGCCGCACGCGTAAATGTTACGACAAGAATACGAGAGGCGGAAATGCCGCTCGTTACAAGCTGGCAGGTCCGCCCCGTAATCACTGCGGTTTTCCCCGACCCCGGTCCGGCAAGGACCATCATGGGGCCGGTGGTATGCATCACCGCTTTTTTTTGTGAATCATTATATATCATTTGGATAATTTCTCAATCGCTTTGTTGATGCGGGCAAGAGACTCCTCTTTTCCCAGAACCTCAAGGATTTCCGTTGCGCCGGCCGGTGTCATCTGTTTTCCGGAAAGAGCGGTACGGATCGGCCACATAATATAACCGGTCTTGTATCCTTTTTCTTTTCCGAATGCGCTGAGCATCTCAAAGAGAGCATCATTGCTGAAATCTTCCTGCGCTGCCAGCAGCGGTTTTACTTCCTGAAGAAGTGCAAGGGAGGTCTCCTCGTTTGTCTTCATCTTTTTGTGAGTGTACATCGAAGCGTCGTACTCCGGAACTTCCTCGAAGAAGTCGATGAGGTCTGCAATATCCGGGAATACTTCGATTCTTGTTTTTACCATGGCTGCAATTTTCTTAAAATCGAGCGGACGGTGGATTGTCTTCTGGATATACGGAAGCGCCATCTCATAGAACTTCTCGTCGTCCATTGCCTTCATGTATTCGCCGTTCATCCAGCGGAGTTTTGTCATATCGAAAACGGCCGGAGATTTGCTGATGTGGTGGTAATCGAAGATTTTTACCAGCTCCTCGAGAGAATAGATCTCGCGGTTTCCTTCCGGGCTCCATCCAAGAAGGGCTACGAAGTTGACAATGGCATCTTTTAAGAAGCCCTGATCGATCAGGTCTTCATAAGAAGAATGGCCGCAGCGTTTGGACAGCTTCTGATGCTCCTCGTTGGTGATCAGCGGACAGTGTACGTAAACCGGAACTTCCCAGCCGAATGCCTCGTAAATACGGTTGTATTTCGGGGATGAGGACAGATACTCATTACCGCGGACAACGTGGGTTACACCCATCAGATGGTCGTCGATAACGTTTGCGAAGTTGTAGGTCGGATAACCGTCAGATTTGATCAGGATCAGGTCTTCCAGCTCCTCGTTGTTTACGGTGATATCTCCGTAGATCTCATCGTGGAAGGTTGTGGTTCCTTCGGTCGGCATATTGAAACGGATGACGTACGGTTTGCCGGCTGCCAGATTGGCCTCTACTTCCTCTTTGGAAAGACCAAGGCAGTGTTTGTCGTAGATCGAGATTTCTTTTCCGCCTACGTTACGCTTGCACTGGCTCAGGCGCTCTGCGTCACAGAAGCAGTAATAAGCGTCACCCTGCTCTACCAGCTGTTTTGCGTATTTCAGGTACAGACCTGCTGCATTACGCTCGCTCTGTACGTACGGGCCGCAGCCGCCGTCTTTGTCCGGTCCCTCGTCGTGTACCAGGCCGGTCTCTTTTAAGGTACGGTAGATGATATCAAGTGCGCCTTCCTGGAAACGCTCCTGGTCGGTATCCTCGATACGGAGCATAAAGGTTCCGTCATCGTGTTTTGCGATCAGATACGCATACAGGGCAGTACGCAGGTTTCCTACATGCATCCGGCCTGTCGGGCTCGGTGCAAATCTTGTTTTTACATTGCTCATTTTTCTTTTCTCCTGATTTCTGGTTTTTCTGGAACAATCCTTTTGTCTGTTTCCTTCCACCATTTATTTAGAATGGAAAACAGCCCGGCGTTTCTTCCGAGCTGCACCATCCTTCCACTTTTGCCAGCGGCAATGCTCTTTTTCAGACCTCTACGCCGTGCTGTTTCAAATATTCCATAAAGTCGCCGACGGTAGAAAGGTCTGTCAGTTCGTCGGTGTCGATTTCAATTCCGTACTCGTCTTCTAATGCCATAACCATCTCGTAGAGATCCAGGGAATCTGCACCCAGGTCATCTTTAAAAGAGGTATCTTCGTTGATGCTGTCTGCATCACAGTTGAGCTGTTCTACTAAAATTTCTTTTATCTTTTCTAACATTGTCCTGCTCCTTCCTGCCTCTACCCGGCAGCCAGTATTTCTTTCGAAAAAAAGTGTATCTGTTATTCCGGCATTTGTCAATAGATTTTTCTACTTTTACTGTTCTTCCGCCTGTGCCTCTCCTTCTCCGCTCTTTCCATCCTGGAACACAATAAAGCGGGAGACGCACAGGGCAATGCCGATTTCCGTCAGGATAAAGAGCACCGATGTTCCTCCGTAACTGATAAATGGAAGGGTAATTCCCGTTGCCGGCATCAGTTTCAGAACAACGCACAGGTTCAGAATAACCTGAATGGAAATATGTGCAAAAACACCGCTCACCATCAGCATTCCATACGCGTCCGGCGCATTCTGTGCAACCACAAACAGACGGTACAGCAGGTAGCCAAACAGCAGCAATACAAGAATCGCGCCAAATATTCCAAGCTCCTCGCAGATGATCGAGAAGATCATATCGTTCTGTGCTTCCGGAATTGTTGTAATCTTCTGCGTACTGTTGCCAAGTCCTTTTCCGAGAAATCCACCGGATCCAATCGCATAAAGTCCCTGCAGAATCTGATAGCTGCCTCCGGAAAGCCATTCATAGATACGGTTCGACCGGAAGTCACCGCCTATTCTTTCAAAGATCTGCAGATTATTTTTTTTAAAAATGATAATCGCAAAAAACGCCAATTACCGCCGCGCCCGGAATCACACGCGCATAAAATTTACCTCCGGGTCCGCCAGAAACAAAATGACGCAGGCGATGAGTCCCAGAATAATGGCGGTACTCAGGTTGTCCGTCAGAATCCACGCAGCCAGCGCCTGCAGCACGCCAAGTCCGAGGCAATTGCTTTTGCGCGGATGGTACGCATATTTTTTCCCATCTTCAGGATAATGTATGGCAAATACAGAATC
>ENA-OQED01000496-OQED01000496.1-human-gut-metagenome-genome-assembly--contig:-NODE-496-length-15380-cov-1.334229_pt1 | contig 15380 bp, 12 predicted proteins | sample MGYA00242790_ERZ504625 | MGnify/ENA primary metagenome ERZ504625 (study PRJEB26092, sample SAMD00036345) | human gut metagenome | host: Homo sapiens | study: EMG produced TPA metagenomics assembly of...
CGCTACGACAGCAAAAGAAAAAAGCCGTCGTAGCGCAGACATATTTTCACGCGCATTTGAAGCGGTGGCTTTAATTTTTAGAGCCGCCGCTTCTTTTTGTCTACTGCTAACATAAATTAGCGGCATTTAGGAGGGCTGCCGCTATGGGGATTTCTTTGTTGCTATACAGCATACATAGGTTACATTCATTAAAAAAAGTATAGCTCCCCCACCGGACAAGTCCGACTATACAGATGAACTATCAAATCAATTAAATACTGCTGTTATTTCCTATGCGTCGGTCTGCGCCTTGCAGATGGGCGCATTTTGCATTTTACAGAAGATTTTTCAAAGAAATTTTCGCTTTCGTCCGGCGTTTAAAAAAGTCGTCTGTATTATCCCGCGAAAAGGGAGGTACTACCGCCTTTCGGCAGAAAGGAGGTGAACACCATGACACCTAATCGCAGGGAATTTGAAAAGCAATGTACGTTTCAAAAGTTCTGTAAATCAGTGCTGCACAATGAAGCGTGCAACGCCCATGAAGAAATTCGTCGGCGCAGAGTTCGGGAGGTTACTTTTTCCAACCCTTGCCTTGCATGAGGAACGGCAACTTTTATACCGTCGATAAGTATTTTCAAGACGAAGAAGCAGAGCCGTCTTATCAAATGGCAGGAAAAGAAATAACCCCAAAACTGCTACTTGAGCTATCCGGCTTTGCCCGAAGAACGGCGCAAAATTATACTGCTGTATTACTTTGAGAGATTGACTGATATAGAAATCGGAAAGCAACTCAATATCTCAAGAAGTACGGTACAGTATCGCCGGACAAGCTCCTTTGAGCAGTTAAAAAAATATTTGGAGGAAAACGCTGATGAATGGATTGAATGGTAAACCGACCGAGTACCCGGAAAATGCCCTTGTTCCCTATCCCGTTATTTTGGCGGCGAGCAAAGGCGACCCGGACGCAATGAAGATTGTATTGCAGCATTTCAGCGGCTATATAGCAAGTCTTTCCATGCGGAAGCTCTATGATGAGCGAGGAAATGTTTATTTTGGAGTAGACGAAGAAATACGCGAAAGGCTGCAAGCAAAACTGATGAGGGCAATCCTCACATTTAGGGCTGAATAAACCAACGCGGTATTGGAACGCTTCTCCCTTTTCCGTTCCATATCGCAGAACAGCTCTCTGCTCTTTGACAAAGAAAGCGGCGCAATAGAACGGCGACGCAGTATAAGGCAAATCGGATACGTTCCTTTTGTGCCGAGCCATGCGGTGGGTACGCCATGACCTTTTTCTTAACCGAAAAGCGAGCGAGAAATACCACACCGTAAAGCAGGGATAGCACCCTGCGGGCGATAACGCACAGAATATATAATGATACTTCCTTACAGCCATAGTCCGAGCGTTAGAAGCGTCGCAGGCAATGGGTAGGGCTTCGGCAGACCGCCGGAGGGGTGCAAGTCCCATGAGGTTACGCTAATAGCCGTCCGATTAAAGCCTATGTTACACATTAACTTTTGACCCATTAAGAAAGGGGGACGACAAATTGAACAATAACGACGTGCCGATTTGGGAAAAGTACACTCTTACCATAGAAGAAGCGGCAAAATATTTCCGTATCGGAGAAAGCAAGCTGCGGAAACTGGCAGAAGAAAATCCCGTCCCGGACTGGGTAATGATGAACGGAAACCGTATTCAGATTAAGCGGAAGCAGTTTGAAAAAATGATTGATACGGTGGACGCAATCTGATAGTGAAATCGAGCCTTGAATGTGGTACAATGTAGTCAAGCATATCAAGGCTCTTTCCATTATGGAAAGGAGCATAACGATGTCGGAAAAAAGACGGGATAATAAAAATCGTATTCTCCGCACCGGAGAGAGCCAGAGAAAAGACGGGAGATATGCCTACAAATATATAGATACCTTTGGGAAACCGCAGTTTGTTTATTCTTGGAAGTTAGTGCCTACGGACAAAACCCCGGCAGGAAAGCGCGACGATATAGCGTTGAGGGAAAAAGAGAAAGAAATCCAAAAAGACCTTGACGACGGTATCGACCATATCGGAAAGAAAATGACTGTCTGCCAACTTTACGCAAAGCAGATACGCCACCGGGCAAATGTGCGGCATGGTACAAAGCAGGGGCGAAAACAGCTCATGCGGATTTTGCAGGAGGATAAACTTGGAGCCTGCCGGATTGAAAATGTGAAGCTCTCCGACGCAAAGGAATGGGCGTTACGCATGAAAGAAAAAGGTTACGGCTTCAAAACTATCAACAACCACAAGCGTTCCTTAAAGGCTGCCTTTTACACAGCCATACAGGACGATTGTATTCGTAAAAATCCGTTTGACTTCCAGTTGAACACAGTCCTTGAAGATGATACAGAACCAAAGGAACCTCTATCCCCTACGCAGGAAGCGGCTTTCTTGTCCTTGTGCAGCATGATAAAGTCTATCAGAAATACTACGACGAGATTATCATACTGTTAGGGACAGGGCTTCGCATTTCGGAACTCTGCGGATTGACGGAAGCTGACATTGACTTAGACAAACAGCTTATCCATGTAGACCACCAACTTTTGAAGATTGCAGACGTGGGCTACTATGTGGAAACACCTAAGACGAAAAGCGGCAACCGGGTTATTCCTATGAGTGAAAAAGTGTTGGAAGCATTTCAGCGGGTGCTGAACAAACGGAAATATGCACAGCCTGTTATTTTGGAGGGCTACACAAAGTTTCTGTTCCTTAACCGGAACGGCTTGCCAAAAGTGGCGGTCAACTATGAAAGTATGTTCCGGGGGCTTGTAAGGAAATACAACAAAACGCAAAAGGTAGCATTGCCAAAAGTAATGACACCGCACACCTTACGCCACACATTCTGCACCACGTTAGCAAATGCGGGAATGAACCCCAAAGCATTGCAGTACATCATGGGACATTCCAACATCAATATGACGCTGAACTATTACGCGCATACGACTTCCGAAACGTCGATAACAGAAATGAAGCGGCTAATTGCATAAGTAGTAAACGGAGAATTTACTACTCCACATACTACTTTTGAACATCAAAACATACGGGGATATAAGAAGATTTGAGAATATCTTCCATAACGAAAAATGCCGGAAAAGCCTGTAACAATAGGCTATACCGGCATATAAGAACTTTTGAAAAGATAATCAAAAATTACTTTGTGATTTCTTTTAAATCCGATACAGAATCTTTTTTGAGGGGTCCTCAAAGATTTCTGTACCGGATTTTTCTAATTCTGCATATGGATCTGCTCGCCCGTCACCGGCGCAAAGCAGCGAAGCGTTTCGCCATCGAGATTCTCGCGGTGCATATCAACCGCAGAAATCTGATGATTGTCATACGTCGTATAATAGTAAATTCCCTGCGTCGCATTGCAGCAGGAAGTATAGAGCGTGATCTCATACTTTCCGTCCGCCACCTCACAGCATCCTCTCTGCTGGTCAACAGAATTTAAAATATGGAAAAACTGGCTGACACTCTCCGTTTCGCTGTTTCCCGAGATCGAGTTCTGCTTTACAAACGCCACGCGTGCAAAGCGGGAAGCAGAAGAGAGGTCGCCCGGCAGTCCGAGGCCACCCATGCCGCGGCTGTACGTAGAAAGATCGAGCTGGTTGGAAAATGTGTTGGCCGGCTGTTTCGGTGACAGATGCAGGTAATTGTTCAGTGAGAACATCTGCATTGGAAACGGCGGATTGTTTGTCAGAACGCCGACCGGATTGTCGTAGACATGCAGACCGTCCGCCGTGGATTCCACGGTGATGGCACCCGATGCATCTGCGATGATCCAGTGAAGCTGTGCGAGCGGAAGATTCTTTTTAAAAGGTGTGCTGATGAGATTGATACGGGAGAGGGATTCTTTTGCTTCCGCAAGCGAAGCACATGTACCGAGAATCCACGGGATCAGCTCGAACTGCGCGATATTGTCTTTCTCCGGTTTCGGATCGAAATAAACGGCATTTCCTACAAAATTAAGGCCGGCGATACCAAGCCCTTTTTCATTGAACGCCTCATAATAGAGCGGGTAATCATCCATCACACACGCCATGCCGATCATTGCATAGTGATGGGAAAGGGACGGCATATGAAGAAAGGAAAACGGGTAATTGCGAGGTGTAACGGTGATCTGGTCGCCATAGGAAAATTCATAATCGAGTGTGCGGCCCATATAAAAGTCGCGTGTTTGATAGGTTGCTGCTGTACACATAGAAAAACTCCTTTCGATGGATGATTTGTCATTGCTATAAGGTATCATAGCACAGAAGCGGAGGAACGAACAGGAGAAAAATATGAAAAAAGTATAAAAAAGGATCCTTCAGAGTGGAGACAAAACCCTGCTTTTGCAGGGTTTGCTATGGATGTTTTTTGAGGGATGATTGCTCAGATACGCTCCGGGTCGCTGACTGGTACCTGTTTCGAAGCAGCAAATCAGACATAGATGCTGTGATTTGAAATGATGCTGCAGGAAGAGGTGGAATTACGCAAGATGCTTCCGGAAGTGTTCTATGACAGCAACGGATTCTGCACTGACAGGTTTCGGAACAGCGGACGGTTTTGCAAGAAAATAGCCCTGCAGGAGATCAACATCCAGTTCCAGTACCTTCAAAAGTTCAGCTGGAGTTTCCAGACCCTCGGCAATGATTTTCATGCCTCTTTGATGTGCATAGGAAACAATATTTTCTACGATCTGCTGCTTGTCCGGATCGGAGTCGATATCGCGGATGATGGAAAGATCCAGCTTGATATACGCCGGTGCAAGCTCCAGAAGCGTTTTTTCATTGCTGTAGCCGCTGCCGTAGTCATCCAGGGCAAATACACCGGAAAATCCCGGCATCTCACGTTTTTCAACAGAGCTGTAAGATCCTGTGAATCCTCCTCTGTGATCTCGATGACAATCCGATCCTGAAGAAAGCTGTATTGTTCGACGTAAGCCACTGACTCATCGTGATTCATGTATTGGCTTGCAATCGAATTGACAAAGAGAAGCTCATCACCGCGTATCTGATGGGTGGAGAGGAATGTGGCATAGGATTTTGCAGAGAGAAACATAGTCAGACGTTCTATTTCATGCAGGCACTCTTCCTCGTGAGCCAGCTGCAGGATCTGATCCGGACGAGTAAGTGCCGGGAGATTTCCGCGCATCAGCGCCTCGTAGGCGTAGATACTGCTGTCCGCAGCGGAAACAATTGGCTGGAAGTAATACGTAAACAGCTCTTCATTCAACATTTTATGGAACAGGCGGCGCATCTCGGTTTCCTTTGCGTTTTTTGTAAAAAGCTCCAGATCGAATTCGGTAATGTACCCTTTTTCTGCTTTCTTTACCTGGTACATTGCGAAATCCGCATATTTTTTCAGCGTAGACAGATCTGTACTGTTTTCCGGATACCAGGAAACTCCGCCGGAAAGGCGAAGGGGCAGTTTACGACCACTTGGCAGCTCCAGGGCTGTATTTGAAACCGCAAGGGAAAGATTCTGCAGAAGTGCTCGAATTTCTTCCTGCGATTGGTAGCCGTAGAACAGAAGATTAAATTCATCGCCGGAAATACGGGCACAGAGCGTTTTAGCCGGCACAGAGGAGATAAAACACTGTCCTGCCTGCCGGATATAGGCATCGCCCCAGTCGTGGCCGAAGGTGTCGTTGGTGCGTTTTAGATTGTCAAGGTCGATCATCAGAAGGGCAGCGTGACCGAGAACTTCCGAATGCTCAAAAAGAGCTTCACTTTCCCGTTGAAACGCGCGTCGATTGTAGAGACCGGTCAATGCATCGTAATCACGCTCGTGCTCTATGCGCTGCCGTTCCAGCATAACGGAGGTAAAATCTTCGACAAGTCCGATCTGCGCATAGCCCTCGCGGGAGGTCTCCATACGGATGTAGCGGATTGTTCCGTCAGAAAATGAAATTTCATACACCTTAGAATGCCCGACCCATACGGTATGAGAATGTGTCTGGTCAAATTCACGCAGCATCTGCTGGAAATACCGGGTGGAAAGCCCGGAGACATCTTCAGATGGAAGGTTGAGCATGGGAAAAAAGTTCTTTGTGACATAGACCGTGTTGAGATCAAAACGCATCTCATAGCCACCCAGTTCAATACTTGCCATTTCCATGATACGCAGGAATTTTGTGGAGGTTGTCAGAATAATGTGGATACTGCCGTCATCGGAAAAGTCACCTTCTTCCAGGTAATTGGGAAGATAGGCAGCCTTTTCTTTCTCTGTAAGATAAGGGGAAAGATCAACGACCTGTCCCATCTGCTCAAGCGTATAGGCGGTATCGGCGTAGGCGGAAAAAATATTTGGCATGGCAAGGGCACCAATCCTTCCTTTGGCGGCATCGAGAACATTTTTTCCCAGGTCATTGATGCTGCCCTGACTGGAGGCTTCGACCGTAATATACTCTTTTTTTCCGATCGTTGTATTGAATTCCTCAACAAGACGTTCAAAGGAAGCTAACTGATCTCCGTTGTAATACGTCCATACGGTCAGCGTAACGGGTTTGTCGGAGGCGCGGCATCCGCCAAGAAGCGATACAGCGAGAACAGAACTCAAAAGAAAGGTTGTGACTTGATTTGAAAGAATTATAACATAAAGGAACAGGAGCCGCAATCGAAATTAAGCCGTGGAACAGAAAAGTTGTTACAGTTCACTGGTTCCCAGCGAACTGTAACATTCGCAGCCCTCATTTAAAGTTTTGCTTCGCAAAAGGAGGGCTGCTCACGCCTGAATCACTTTCTTACGCAGCGAAACAGCAGGTGTTTCCCTGCTGAGTGAACAGTAACTTATTTTTTCTGTGTTCCACCTTAACACAAAAACAGGATAAATGCAAGATAAAAAATGGCAGGAAAAAGGTCGAAAAGCAGAGTAATATGAAATGTGAAAAAATAAAGTGAAATAGCAGTCAAAAAGGAAAAAGATTGTACAAAAGCCGAATTTCGGAAGATCTTTTCTTGTAAATTAAACGGAGATGGAGTAAAATATTGATATCTGCAACAAATGCAGAGTATCAGGAGGACCAGATATGCTAGACTTAGGAAAAATCCGCGACGAGATCGATGTCACCGACGACGAGATCGTCCGCCCTGTTCCAGCACCGGATGGCGCTGACGGCGGAGGTTGCGCAGTACAAGATAGAGACAGGAAAAGCCGTTTTTGATGCGGAACGCGAGCGCCAGAAGCTGGAAAAGCTGACAGGCGAGGGAACAAATGCATTCAATACAAAAGGCATCCAGGAGCTGTTCCAGCAGATCATGTCGATCAGCCGGAAGCGCCAGTATCAGCTGCTGACCGAGAACGGCGGCGAGGAGATGACCGATTACACACAGGTTGACCATCTCCCGACGCACGGTAGAAGAGTTGTCTTCCAGGGTGTGGAGGGCGCCTATAGCTTCGGTGCCATGAAAGAATTTTTCGATGATACGATCACCAGTTTCCACGTAGACACCTGGAAAGAGGCGATGGAGGCGATCACAAAGGGCGAGGCTGATTACGCTGTGCTTCCGATCGAGAACTCCACCGCAGGCATCGTATCCGACATTTACGATCTTCTCGTGGAATACCCGCACTACATCGTCGGCGAGCAGGAGCTGCCGGTCGAGCATGTGCTGATGGCACTGCCGGGTGCGAAAGTTGAGGACATCCGTACCGTGATTTCCCACCCGCAGGCACTGGCCCAGTGCCGCCGCTTTCTCGATTCCAATGAAAACTGGAAAACAGAGGAACGACTGAATACGGCCGCCGCTGCAAAAGAAGTATCTGAGAGCGGTGATTTGACGATGGCAGCCGTCGGAAGCCCATATGCAGCAGAACACTTCGGACTGCAGATCTTAAAAGAAGACATTTTTGACGCCCGGGGCAATACGACACGTTTTGTTATTATTTCCGGTCAGAAACGCTTTGTAAAGGATGCACAGAAAATCAGCGTATGCATGGAACTGCCGCATCAAAGCGGTTCTCTTTACAATGCATTGGCACATTTTATTTACAACGATCTGAACATGACAAAGATCGAATCCCGGCCGATTTCGCAGCGGAAATGGGAATACCGTTTTTTCGTGGATTTTGAAGGGAATTTAAGTGATCCGGCGGTCAAAAATGCACTGCGTGGACTTCAGGCAGAATCCGCAAAATTCCGGATTTTCGGAAATTATTAATCCAGAAGAGAGGGCCGTACCAAGCGGCCTTTTCGCATAAATAAAATGAAAAATGACAGGAAGGAAGAGACAAAAATGATTAGAATAGAAGAATGTATCCTCTACCGCGATTTCGCAGAGGGAGAGGTACTGCGCGATATGACGATACTGGTGGAGACCTACAAAAAACTGGTCAACGCTCAGATTTCCTTAAAGGACCGCCGGTTCCGTGAGAATATGAGCGCATATGAGCCGCAGTTTTATGAGGCACTGAACCGCCTTGTCGAGATGGCAAACCGCTACGGCTTCTCCGGAAATCTCTGGCACGATTATCTGACATATCTTCTGGTAAACAAAGAAAATGCATTCTCTACCTCGTGCGAGATTGTCGGAAAAGTCGAGGGAAGCATCAACCAGATGGCAAAACACGACTTTGTCCGTTTCAAAGAACTGTTTGATTTTGATATCTGTGTTTTTGATGAGATTTTTGAGTCCGGCGATGCCTCTGTCATTAGTTCCTACGAGAACACGGACAGTCCGAATAAACTGTTCAACAAAGAAGTCCGGGATCGTATCTGTGAGCTGGCCATCCGTCTGGCAAAGGCTGCATCCGCAGATGAATTTATGGCTGATATGGTTCAGTTTTACAAAGATTTCGGAGTGGGAAAACTGGGACTTCACAAGGCATTTCGTATTGCGCATACAGGAGAGAACGTTGAGATTATCCCGATTACCAACATTCCGGATGTGCGCCTTTCTGATCTTGTCGGCTACGAAATTCCAAAGCAGAAGCTGATCGACAACACGAAAGCGTTTGTCGAGGGCAAGAAAGCAAACAACTGTCTGCTTTTTGGCGATGCCGGAACCGGAAAATCCTCCAGCATTAAAGGTATCCTGAATGAGTATTACGATCAGGGACTTCGTATGATCGAGGTTTACAAGCATCAGTTTCAGGATTTGAATGAGCTGATTGCACAGATCAAAAACAGAAATTATAAATTCATTATTTACATGGATGACCTTTCCTTTGAAGAGTTTGAGATTGAGTACAAATACTTGAAAGCTGTCATTGAGGGAGGCCTGGAAAAACGTCCGAACAATATTCTTATTTATGCAACCTCCAATCGTCGCCATCTGATTAAAGAGGATTACAGTGATAAAGAAGGAACAAGACAGGATATGCATACTTCCGACACCGTACAGGAGAAGCTGTCCCTGGTATACCGTTTCGGCGTCAGCATTTATTTTGGTGCACCGGATAAGAAAGAATTCCAGAAGATTGTTTCCACACTGGCCGAACGATACGGCGTGACGCTGCGTGAGGAAGAGCTTTTGGCAGAAGCGAACAAATGGGAACTGTCCCACGGCGGTCTGTCCGGCCGTACCGCACAGCAGTTTATCGATTATCTGCTCGGAAAACAGTAAAAAGAAAAAGGTCAAAAAGTCCGCTTGGTATTGGGAGCGGGCTTTTTGGGATATCCTTTGAAAAAGAAGGAGGAAAAGCGTATATGCAGTATTCCACATTTGCTGCCATTGATATCGGCAGCTACGACGTCATTCTGGAGATTTTCGAGATCTCCAAAAAGCAGGGTATCCGAAGCGTGGATAAGATCTGCCACCGGATGGAGCTTGGAAAAGATACGTACACGCTGGGGAAAATCCGCCCGGAGATGGAAGAGGAGCTTTGCCGCGTGCTCGCAGATTTCGTGCGGATCATGGAGGGCTACCGCGTGGATGCTTACCGCGCCATGGCTTCGAGCGCAATCAGTGAGGCGGGCGAACAGCCTCTATGTCCTTGGAAAAATCCGTCAACTGACCGGTCTTTCCGTCACCGTCCTTTCCAACTCGGAGCAGCGTTTCCTTGGCTACAAGGCGCTCGCGGCGATGGAGGACAATTTTAACAAGATCATTGAAAAGGGAACTGCGATTCTCGATCTTGACGGTGGCAGTTTTCAGATTTCCCTGTTCGACAAGGATGCACTTGTCACAACACAGAACATCCGCATGGGAAGTCTTCGCATCCGTGAGCGTCTTGCCGGAATTCAGAGTGAGACGGAACATTACGAAGAGATGGTCGAGGAGCTGATCTGGAACGAAGTATCAAGTTTTAAAAAGATGTATCTGAAAGACCGCAAAATTGAAAACATTATGCTGATCGGCGATGTTTTCACCGACAGTGTTTATCAGAACATTGAAGAAAAAACGACAAAAATCATTTCCCGCGAAAACTTTAATACCTGGTATGAGAAAATTATCCGCCAGTCACCGATGGAGCTCGCCGTAAAACTTGGTATTCCGCTGGAAAACGCTTCACTGATGTATCCGTCTGCTGTGATTTATAAATGTCTGATTGATATGATGGGTGCGGAGCATATCTGGATTCCGGGCGTGCATATGACACGTGGTATTGCATACGAGTATGCGGAGCAGATGAAACTGCTGAAAGGCGGTCATAATTTCGAAAATGATATTCTGATGGCGGCAAAAAATATCGGAAAACGGTACGCAGTGAACCGTCCGCATGTCCAGAACCTGGAGATGACAGCGCTTGCCATGTTTGATGCGACGAAAAAGATGCACGGTATGAAAGAGCGCGAACGGCTGCTTCTCCAGATGGCAGTGATGCTGCATGACGTTGGAAAATACATCAGTTTCAATAATGTGGCGGATTCCTCCTATAATATTATCATGTCAAATGAAATCATCGGATTGTCGCACATTGAGCGTGAGATGGTGGCATTGATTGCAAGATACAACACGGTTACGCTCCCGTCCTACGATGAGCTGGTGATGGAATCGTCCTTGAGTGCCGAGCAGTATCTGACAGTATCCGAACTGACCGCAATCGTCCGTCTGGCGAATGCGCTCGACCGGAGTCATTTGCAGAAGATTCAGGCGATCCGCGCCACATTAAAGGAGCGCGAGCTGCAGCTTTCGCTCACGGTCAACCGCGATTTTACCCTTGAGCAAGGTTTGTGCCAGCAAAAATTAGATTTCTTCAATGAGGTATTCAGCATACAGCCGGTCATCAAACTGAAACGGCAGATGTAAAAGGAGGCGAAGAAAGATGGATATTGCACCATATAAGAAACCGGAATATTTCCGCAACCGGGAGTTGAGCTGGGTCAGCTTCGACGAGCGTGTTTTAAACGAGGCGCGGGATAAGAGTATTCCGCTGTTTGAACGTCTGAAATTTATCAGCATTACATCCTCCAACCTGGATGAGTTTTATATGGTCCGTGTGGCTTCACTAAAAGACCAGGTGCATGCAAACTATACGAAAAAGGATCTGTCCGGCATGGATGCGAAGGAGCAGCTTGCCGGGATCAGCAAACGGACACACGAGCTGGTGCAGCTGCAGTACAATACGTACAATCGCTCGGCGGTTCCGTCTCTGGAGCACGTTGGCCTTACGATTATCAGCGAGCACGAGAAGCTGACGAAGGAGCAGGCGGAGTATGTGGATTCCTATTTTGAGGAGAACATTTACCCGGTTCTGACCCCGATGGCCATGGATTCGGCCCGCCCGTTCCCATTGATCCGGAACAAAACATTGAATATCGGTGCACTGGTGCAGAAGAAAGAGGATTCGCTTCTGAGCCGTGCGGAGGATAAGAAAGAGAAGAAAGGCAAGGAGAAGGAAAAAGAGAAAGAACTGGAGTTTGCGACGGTTCAGGTTCCTTCGGTACTGCCGCGTTTTATTCTGCTTCCGCAGGATGAAAAGACGGGACAGCGGTATGTGATTCTTCTGGAGGAGATCATCGAGCGGAACATTGGAAAGCTGTTCTTAAGCTACGATGTGGTCTGCGCGCATCCGTACCGTGTTATGCGAAATGCAGATCTTTCGATCGATGAGGATGAGGCTTCGGACCTGTTAAAAGAGATCCAGAAGCAGCTTAAAAAACGTCAGTGGGGCGAAGTGATCCGTCTGGAAGTGGAAGATAAGATGGATAAGCGGCTCCTGAAGATGCTGGAAAAAGAGTTTGACATCGATGAAGACGACCTGTTCCGGATTCCGGGACCGCTCGATTTGACGTTTTTAATGAAAATGTATGGGCTCGACGGCTTTGATGAGTATAAAATTCCGAAATATATTCCGGCGGCAGTTCCGGCGCTGATGAATGAGGATGACATTTTTACAAACATCCGAAAAGGCGACATCCTGCTGCATCATCCTTATATGACGTTTGATCCGGTCGTGCAATTTGTACAGCAGGCAGCAAAGGATCCGGATGTACTGGCGATCAAACAGACACTGTACCGTGTGAGCGGCAATTCTCCGATTATTGCAGCACTGGCTCAGGCGGCGGAAAATGGCAAACAGGTTTCCGTACTGGTGGAATTAAAGGCACGGTTCGACGAAGAAAACAATATTGTCTGGGCGAAGATGCTGGAAAAGGCGGGATGCCATGTGATTTATGGTCTTCTGGGACTGAAAACACACAGTAAGATTACACTGGTGGTTCGGCGCGAGGAGACAGGCATTCGCAGATATGTACATCTTGGCACGGGAAACTATAACGATTCTACGGCAAAGCTGTATACGGACTGTGGCCTGTTGACATGCAATGCAAAGATCGGTGAGGATGCAACAGCAGTATTTAACATGCTTTCGGGCTATTCGGAGCCGGATCACTGGAACAAACTGGTGGTTGCGCCACTCTGGATGAAAGACAGATTCCTGCATCTGATTGCTATGGAGGAGGAACACGCGAAGAAGGGACAGAAAGCGCATATTATTGCGAAGATGAACTCGTTATGCGACCGCGATATTATTGCGGCGCTTTACAGTGCTTCGGCAGCCGGAGTAAAGATTGACCTGATTATCCGGGGAATCTGTTGTCTGAAGGTTGGAATCCCGGGTGTCAGCGAGAATATTACCGTTCGCTCGATTGTCGGCAATTTCCTGGAACATGCGCGGATTTTCTACTTCTACAGTGGTGGAAATGAAGAGGTGTTTATGGGAAGCGCGGACTGGATGCCGCGAAATCTGGAAAAACGGGTGGAGATTGTGTTCCCGGTTGAGGATGAGCAGATCAAGAAAGAAGTAATGCATATTCTTGATATCCAGATGAAGGATAATGTGAAAGCCAGTATTTTACAGGCAGACGGAACGTATACAAAGCCGGATAAGCGCGGAAAGATGCTGGTGAATTCACAGGAGTATTTCTGTAGGGAGGCAACGGAAAGAGCGGAAAAACCGAAAGAACAGGAAAACAGCAGGGTGTTTGTGCCGGCGGAACCGGTGGAATAGGTTTGGACGGACGCCCCGTAACGCACACAAGGGTGATGCGCGGTTTCGGGAGCTAGTAATTCTAAGGCTCTGTCATTTTGCTAAAACCATGCGCCAAAAATCAAAACTCGCTGTCGCTCAGACAGTTGATTTTTGCGCATAACGCAAAATGCCAGAACCTAAGAATTACACGCTCCCTGCAAATGCGCATCACCCTTGTGTGCGTTACGGGGCTGTGTGAAGGACGGACACGGATGTGGGAGCGGGAGCGCCCACTGCGTTGACATGAAAGAAGAATATGGTATGTTGTGATGAGAAAGAGCTGCAGCTTTGAGAGTTGCGGCGTTTTTTTGTGTCAAAAATAATCTGTTGGATATTGGGAAAAGGAATGGCTATTCAGAATTTGTTTTGAAAATTGGTTTTGCGGGTGATTTTCGGGGATTTTACAAAGAGTGATCTGGAAGAGTGGCTGGAAAAGAAGGGGATGGAGATAAGGGAAAATGTGGACATTTTTTGTAAAGTAGCCGGTTATTTTATTAACGGGTATTTTACAAAGCGGTGGTAGTGGGCTTTACGGAAGGAAAGGTATAATGAATCTCGACAAGACGAGGAGGAAGAAAAACGAATGTCAAATATTGTGTTGAAGAATGTCTGTAAATCTTATGATAAGGAACATTATGCGGTTCAGGATTTTTCGCTTGAAATACCGGATCGGGAGTTTGTGATTTTTGTTGGACCTTCCGGCTGCGGAAAATCGACGACGCTTCGGATGATTGCCGGTCTTGAGGAGATTACGAGCGGGGAGCTTTGGATTGATGGACAGCTTTGTAATTATGTAGAAGCAAAGGATCGCGATCTTTCGATGGTATTTCAGAACTACGCGCTTTATCCGAATATGACGGTATATGAAAACATGGCGTTTTCTCTGAAAATCCGGAAACAGCCCAAGGATGAAGTTGATAAAAAGGTACATGAGGCAGCTAAAATGCTTGGAATTGAGCATTTACTTGACCGGAGACCGGCAGCCCTTTCCGGCGGTCAGAAACAAAGAGTTGCGATTGGAAGCGCAATTATGAGACGGCCGAAAGCATTTTTAATGGATGAGCCGCTTTCGAATCTGGATGCGAAGCTGCGGGCACAGATGCGGGTGGAGCTGGCAAAATTACATAAGGAACTGAAAACGACGGTGATTTATGTTACACATGACCAGACGGAGGCGATGACGCTTGGTACAAAAATTATTGTTATGAAAGACGGTGTTGTGCAGCAGGCGGATACACCGGGGCAGATTTACCGCCATCCGGCAAACAAATTTGTGGCCGGTTTTATCGGAGCTCCGAGTATGAATTTTATGGAAACGATGGTGACGGAAAGAAACGGAGCGGTTTATCTGGAGGCAGACGGAGGAGTTACCCTTCGTGCAAAAGGAGAGAACGAAATGGTGCTTCGTCGCGCTTATCTCGGAAAAATGGTGATCTTAGGTCTGAGACCGGAGGATTTACAGGACGAAACAACCGCTTCCGCACATCGGATCTGTTACGAAGAGAATCAGTTGAAGGCATTTGTTGACCTGCGGGAGATGATCGGTGCAGAAGCGTATCTGCATATGAATACCGGAAAAAATCTGATTACAGCAAGAGTGCCTTACGAGGTGCCGGTTACTGTAAAGGAAAGCATTACATTGTATGCAGATATGGAGAAAGCACAGATCTTTGATCCGTTTACAGAAGAAAATATTTTATCTCTGCCGGTTGAAAAAGAAGAACGTGCAACAGCATAAGAAGGAGCAAGAAGTGAAAAAAGTAATCGAAAAGTGTAAAAAAGCAGAAGTTTATATGTATCTAATCCCGAGTATGGTGATCTTTAGCATCTTTCTGTTTTATCCGTTTTTTAAAACCATTTATCTGAGCCTGTATAAGACAAACAAGCTTGGAGAAGCGAAATTGTATGTGGGACTGGACAACTATAAAAGCTTATTAATCGAATCCATCCTTTTACAACGGTCTCTT
>ENA-OQED01000497-OQED01000497.1-human-gut-metagenome-genome-assembly--contig:-NODE-497-length-15361-cov-5.114087_pt1 | contig 15361 bp, 14 predicted proteins | sample MGYA00242790_ERZ504625 | MGnify/ENA primary metagenome ERZ504625 (study PRJEB26092, sample SAMD00036345) | human gut metagenome | host: Homo sapiens | study: EMG produced TPA metagenomics assembly of...
CGTTCGCCGCATACCTCACATCCCTGACCTCAGAATACGGCGTTCCCGAGAAGACGCTCATCGAGTCGAGCGCGTGAATGCGGGAATGGGCCCCCGACGGCTCCGATATCCCCTACTGGGTCATTCGCGCCTACTTCCCCAACGAGACGGAGATTCCCGTGACCGTCGATTTCACCAAGGGCGAGGCTTCAACGTCGGGACGTACTGATTTAGATGAAGAATGCGCCCGGACCCTACACAACAGAACCGTCCCTGCTGCTCTTTCGCCGGCGCCTGGCCGCCCTCATGAGGGTGACGGGTATCGGCCAGGATGAGCTTGCGGCTACGATAGGCCAATCGCCGCGCTCGATCGCCCTTTGGTTGACGGGTGTCAGGCTGCCTTCGGCGGTCTCGCTCAAGGCCCTCTCGAGGACGTTCGGCGTGCCTGCAGACTGGCTGTTGGGCGCGGACGCGGTCGAGATAGCCTCGGGGCTCACGAGGCTCGCGGAGATCGCCTCGGCGCCGAAGGCCGCGGCCGCGGGCGCAGATAAGGCATCGGACTAAAGGCTCGGGCGGTCTTTCTATCGTTGGGCTCGAAGTCAAAGCAAATACCGATTGTGAATGGACAGGACATGGCAAGACTACCGTTGCAGGGCTCAAAGATGAATAAGATAAAATTCGGTACGACCGTTGAGGTGGCTACGCCGGATAGAATCAAGGAGCTACGCAGCAAAAACCCTGAATCAATGCGGAGTACCGGTGAGGCGATTGATTATCTGACTGTTATGTTTACCGGTCTTACGCCTCGAGTTGCAGAGGCCATGGATAAAGCCTGCCAAAAAGAGCTTCAACTTACTGCGCAGGAAATGAGACACCTCTCATTTGATGGGTCAGAGGAATTGTCCGTAGCGGAACTTGAGCGTGACTATGATCAGTTCCTGCGCCTTCACGAACACTTTTCCCTTTACTACATGGACGTGGCGGAGAATGAGCCTCGCGACATGCGGCGGATTGATCTTGCCGACAATGATTTCGCTGTCGTCCCATCGTCTTGGATATTGCTTGGTGACGGCGAAAGCTCAGAATCTTTCAGCCAGGTTTCAGTTGTCGAAATCTGCGGGGGCGCAAAACACGGCGCGCCTCACTTCGCCTTCCTCCATAACGGCGCGTATAACGAGGAAGATATCCTCGACCTTGCGATTCAGAAATGGCCACCCCTATTTGACCTCACCCATGACCCATGCGTCGGAAGGTGGAATAGCAAATCAGCTAAATCATGTGTCTATAACGGTGTACCTGTCATATGCTTCCACGAGCTTCAAGATGCGTCCTTCTATGAGGGCCGGGGACTAGATGCCCCTTGCGGAGCGGCGGTGCATCGTTGTCAGCAGTGATTGGGTATACCTCAGCAGCCTAATCATGATGAACACTTGTTCCCGCACCGGACGGCATGGGCGCACTCCCCCATCATCGATGGGAGTTGACTGAGACGGGGAGGAAATAATGCAGCAGAGGCTAATCGAAGCGCCTGTCGAGATACTCGCGGCTGTGATGGGTCATCCGCGAGGCTGGGACACGATTCTCGACTCCATGGCCGAGCATTCCGAATTGGGCCCGAGGAGTATCCTCGCCCTCGCGGCATTCAAGCTCGACCATCCCGAGGCCGATACCTCCGCTGTCCTCAGCAGGCAGCGCGCCGATAGGTTGGGTGGCAAAATCAAAGAGCATCCGGTAGGGTTCGAGATCCTCGTTCCCTTTGCAAAACGAGACGGTGAAGAGCTGACTCTCGATTGCGAGCTCGTGCCGGAGACCGTCTACCCCGCCTCAGCCTACACGGGCCTCACCTCGTGTCCCGGTGCCGCTCCAATCAGGGTGGTCGAGGGGGATACGGTCGCACTCGACGCGGTCACAAAGGCCGCCGAAGACATCGACCTTGAGGGCATGGACCCGATGGCCTCCCATGTGACGCTTCGCCGCTACGGGATCGATGACGGCTTGGAGATTCGCGTGCCGATGGAGGACACCGAACTGCTCCTCGTCCGCATCGAGCGCGTCTGCGCCCAGGTGAGGGGCGCCACGAACAGAATCGACCGCGCCCTCAGGCGGGCGGGGTTCGAACACAAGCCGAGAACGCGAGCATCGCAGAACAGCCCGGTCGAGCGCGGCCAATCGGCAACCATGACGACAAAGCGCCTGAAGAGTATGCTCGCATCCTTCGATGCCGGCGCGCGCGGAACTTCCAATAACGCCCGAAGGGGGGCGTAGTTCCATGGCCAGGAGAACGTCGAGGCGCTTTGTCGCGGTCGAGGGACAAATCTCCCTCTTCGCGATGGACGACCCCTCAATTTACGAGGCGCCAGCCGAAAAACAAATAGATGACGTGGATGCACAGCAAAGGTTGGCACTTGACTTTGGCGCGCAACAGGAATCTTATGTAAGCCAAACGGGAGGCGACAAGGCCGCCCGCAAGGATGATTCCGAGGAGGAAGCACATGTCGGTGCTGAAGAACCCGTACAGGGGCGTGAGGGGACTCCGGTATTCCTTCATGGAGCAGAACGCTCCGGAGGATCTGGCCAGGATGGACGCGGCCGGCGAGACGGAGGAGTATCTCAAGGCGGTGGAGCGCAACTATCTGACGAGGCTCGCGGAGCTGCAGGACAGCTGCATGGAGAGCTGCGGGGCGACACCGGAGTTCGCGCAGATTACGATGGCCGAGTGCCGGTACGACGACTACATTCGCAGGGCCAACAGCGCCCGGAAGATGGCCGAGGAGATCGCCCTCAACGAGACGGTGCTCACGCTCTAGCCACCCGCCATAACACCGAATACCTGAACCCTGACGTCCAAGCCGGTCATTCGCCGCTGGAGCGCGCGAGGCTGAACGTTGCCGCGCTGCGCGCCCTCAAGGCGACCATGGATGAGGGGCGAGACGCCACCCCAGGGGAGGCGCGCGCCATCTCGGCCTACTCCGGTTGGGGCGGTGCCGCGAACGCCTTTGCCGAAAACCAGACCGGCGGCTGGGCCGAGGTTTCACGGGAGCTGAAAGAGCTGCTGAGCGAAGATGAGTTCGCCGAGCAGCGCGCGACGGTCCTCACTGCCTTCTATACCCCCCGTCCCGTCGTAGAGCTTATCTGGGAGACGCTGAGGGATGCCGGTATCTGCGATGGGGGCAGAGCCGAGATTCTGGAGCCGGGCTGCGGCACGGGCAACTTCATGCGCTGCGTGCCTGAGGGCATGGACGTCCATGTGACCGGCGTGGAGATCGACCCCGTGAGCGCGGGACTTGCTCGTGTGCTTTGCCCGGACCATACGATCGTCGCCGCAGATATCGAAAAATGCGAGATCCCCGATGGGTCATTTGACGCCGCCGTAGGCAACGTGCCCTACTCCGACGCTATCAAAATCGACGGTGTGCCGCTCCACGACTATATGATCAAGAGGGCCGTGGCCGCTGTGCGCCCCGGCGGTATCGTCGCCGTGCTGACGAGCCGCTACACCATGGATAAGGCGCGCGAGGCCACGCGTGAGTACCTTGCGCGCGAGTGCGACCTTGTCGGCATGGCACGACTCCCCAGGGAAACTTTCGAGAGTCAGGCGGGAACGAGCGCGCTGTGCGACCTCGTCATCCTGAGAAAACTTGAGAAGCCGCGTGAGGTTGAACGCGAAAGTGCGCCGGCCTGGGTCCACACGGCAACCAACGCGGACGGCTTTCGCGTGAACGCACTGCTTGTCTCCAATCCGTCCATGGCCGTCGGCGAGCAGGGTTCAGAGATGACCGCGTACGGCCCCGGATATGCGCTGACCAGCGGGCTGGATGCCGCAGGAATCGCCGATGGCGCAAGGAAGGCCCTGGCAGATCAGGCCATCGCTGAAATCTCCCATACTTACGAGGGGATGCCCGATAGGTCTGCCGCACCCGAGGTCGCGCCGGTTCCCGCCGACCCTGCGCTCTATGAGTTCACGTTGGGCGACGGTGGTACGATCTGGTACGGCAACGGCGACACGGTGGAGCGCTTCTGTCCCACGGGGCGCGATGCAGAGGGCCGCGCCCGCGCGATGCTCGAGCTCAGGGACGCCGCACGAGCGCTTATCTCTCTCGAACGCGACCCTAAATCGACTGACGCCGCAATCGAAATCGGAATAAAGGCACTGAACGACCTCTACGACCGCTTCGCCGAGCGCTACGGTCGCCTGAACGATTCCGTGAATCGCAGAGTCCTCACCATGAAGGGCTACCACGACTGCTCGCTCGGCATCAACCTGTTCAGCCTCGAGGTGCTGGACACCAAGAAGAACTTCGTCCGCAAGGCCGACATCCTCTCGAGGCGCACGGTGCGCCCCCAGGCGCCACTTCCCGACCGTTCCGAGAGCCCAGCCGATGCCCTGGCAGTCTCATATGACCGAACGGGCGGCGTCGATCTTGCGCTAATCGGTGGACTGCTCGGCTGCAGCGTCGAAGATGCCGAGGAAAAGCTCGGAGACCTCATCGTCCGCGATCCGATCACGTCGAGGATTGAGAGCGCCGAGGCATATCTTTCCGGCGATATCGGCGAGAAGCTCGATGCAATCCATACGATGCAAAAGAAGATAGAGAACGAGCGTTTCGATGCCCGGGAAAGCTCCTGGCTCGAGTCGGTATCGATTCCCCCAGCCCGCACTACCGAAACGAATGCGGAGGTGGCGAGAGCCGTTACCGTCCTCATGAAAAGCGGCCTGTGGGACACCTGCGTCCATCCCCTGACGGCCGACCGTGCCGTTATCGCCTCGGCGCATGTCGGCAACCTCCCCGACAGCTGGCGCGACAGGTCGTTCAGCACGTGGACCGGAGAGGCGTTAATTGCCGCCCTGGGAGAGCTCGATGAGGGGGTTCGCATCTCCACTGAGCGCAGGAACGGCCACGCGGCAATAACGAACCCCCTCATTGCAACGCTTGTCGAGAGATCGCTCGGATATCTGGCAAGTAAACGGGATTTTGCGACCGATGGTATGAACACGGAGGAGGTCCTCTGGCGATTGTCCACCGATCCCCGCGTGGGCTCCGATGTTCTTGGCGTCGCGCTTCACTGCGCCGATGCCGACAACACATATCAGACTCCCGATCCGATCAAAAACCTGGCGCGCGCGTATGGGATCTCTGTTGCCCGGAAGTCGGAGCAGGAGCCCCTATCGAGTGTTTTGGCGGCTGCGATGAAGGCAGACCCCGTGCCGGCCGAATTCCTCATCTCGCTCGGCTATCGCCAGGCTGGTGACGAGGCCGTGGTGAGGACTACCCATGTCGACTGGATGGGCGACGTCGAGCAGGCCGTTCCCCATGAGGAGCTCGTCAACCCTGATGACCTTGCCGAGTACAGGGCTAGACGCGAGCGGCATATGGCGGCCTCGGCCTAACCGAGTCGGATGTCGAGAGGCTCGCCGCGCTGCACACCTGCGAAGAGAAACTGAAGGCCGTGCTTCCACGTGAGCTGGGCCCCGGGGAGATCGCGGCGACCCTAGGTTCTCCCTGGATTCCCCCCTCCTTCGTCATGAGCTTCATCGAGGAGGAGCTTGAGATAGTCGGCGGCGAGATGTCCGCGGCAAAGCAGAGGAAATTCGAGATTGCCCATGAGCCCCGTACCGGAAAATGGCGCCTGACGGGAAACGCGACCGAGCTTTCTCTCGATGTGCTGGCCAGATACGGCATCAGCAGCTATTCGCCGCTCAAGGTCATCTCGGCCGTCCTCAACGGCAGCGAGACGAAGCTGAACAAGACAGACCTGTCCACGGGCAAGAAAGTTCCCGACCCCCAGGGGACCAAGGCCGCGTGGGACAGGAGGCGCTTGATTTCGTCAGTTTTCGAGAAATGGGTGTGGGCAGACCCGGATCGGGCAAATGTTCTGTGCAAAATCTACAACGATAGGTACAACCGTCTTGCCCCAAGAACGTATGACGGCTCATACCTCACATTTCCCGGCATGAATCCCGACGTGGAGATGAGGCCACATCAGCGTGCCGCCGTCGCGCGGGCCGGGCAGGCAGATGAGGGCACGCTTGTGGCCCATGTCGTCGGCGCCGGGAAAACCTATACGGGTATCGCCATGTGCATGGAGGCCAGGCGTCTCGGCCGGGCCACCAAGCCGCTTGTCGTCGTGCCGAAGCATCTCACCGAGCAGTGGGCATCGGATTTCGCCTATCTCTATCCTGGGGCGAGGGTGCTCTACATGCGTAAAACGGAGTCGGATTCCGCGGACGCGGCGAGGGAGTTCTTCGGCCGAGCGGCAAACGGCGACTGGGACGCCGTGATCGTATCGGGCTCGCGCTTCGATATGCTCGACCTTTCGCAGGAGCGAAAGGAGGTTTATCTCAAGCGCCGTAAGGAAGAATTCCTGCAGGCCAAAATGGATGCGCAGGCAAACGGCGGAACTTTCTCGGTTAAAAAGCTCCAGGAAGAAGTCAACGAAATCGACAAGAAGCTCGCGAAGCTCCATTCGTCCCCGAAGACCGAGGGACTCTCATTCGAGGAGATCGGCTTCGACTATCTGTTTGTGGACGAGGCGCACATCTATAAGAATCTGCCCACGTACGGCCTCGCCGTCTCGGGAATGACCTCATCGAAGTCCAACCGTAGCGAGAGCCTGCTCGATAAGTGCACCTACCTTCGCGAGATCGGCCGTGGACGCAACATCGTGTTCGCCACGGGCACGCCCGTCACCAATACGATGGGCGAGCTGTACAACATGCAGCGCTATCTCGCGCCTAAGCTCCTTGAGCGACAGGGCCTGTCATCGTTCCCGTCCTGGGCGTTTACGTTCGGCACGATAGAGGACTCGATGGAGATTAAGCCCGAGGGCAACGGCTTCCAGTTGAAGCAGCGCTTCACGAAGTTCCATAACCTTCCCGAGCTCATGAGTTCCTATCGAACCTTTGCGGATATCGTCACGCAGGAGACCGTGAACCTCAAGGTTCCCGATTGCAAGGAGATCCATATCACCGTGCCAGCCACGCCCGAACAGGTCGAGGAGGTCAAAAAACTCGGCATCCGCGGCGAGCGAGTTCGCGCCGGAACTGCCGATGACAACGATAACCTGCTTGCGATCACGGGTGACGGAATGAAGGTCGCCCTCGACCCGAAGTTGATGCACCCTGAGCTTGAGCCAATGGAGGGCGGCAAGTGCGAGGTGTGCGCACGCGAGGTATTTAGAATCTGGGAGGAGACGGCCGACATGCGCGGCGCGCAGCTCGTCTTCTGCGACCGTTCGACCCCGGCCTCGGGAAAATGGAATATCCAGGATGACATGAGGCGACGTCTTATCGAGGCGGGAATCCCCTCCGAGCAGGTTGCGTGCGTCAGCGACGTCGGCAACGACCCGGAGAAGAAGGAGACGCTCTTCGAGAAGGTGCGCACGGGCGAGGTCCGCGTCCTCATGGGCTCGACCGAGAAGCTGGGCACGGGCACGAACGTCCAGACGAGGCTCGCGGCCATCCATAACCTCGATTGCCCATGGAGGCCTTCCGATTTCGAGCAGCGCCTGGGTCGAATCAGGCGACAGGGAAACCTTTTCGAGAGCGTGAGGGACTTCAAGTACGTCGCCCAGGGAACGTTCGACTCCTTCCTCTACTCCACCGTCGAGCATAAGCAGCGCTTCATCGGACAGGTCTTCTCGAATAAGCCGTCCGTGCGCAGTATGGATGACATCGATGAGACTAGAATCTCCTACTCCGACCTTGCCGCCGTTGCGTCCGGCAACCCCGATATCAAGAGGATCCAGGAGCTGAGAAGCGAGATCATGTCGCAGTCTATGCTCAAGCAATCCCATGCCGAGATGGTCGCGGGCATGCGCAGCCAGATTGAATCTCGTTTTGAGCCTTCTGCCGTGAACTACCGCAGGCAATTCGAGCTGCTCGAACGCGACCACGATGCCCTCGAGTGCACAAACAGGCAAAGGGAGCTCGAGAAGGGCACCGATATCGTAAGGGTCTCGGTTGGCGGCGTGTCGGCACAAAATCGAGCTAATGCGATTGAGATGATCCAGGCGGCAGCCGGAGATTGCCCCATCGGTCCAGTCAGAGCAATCGGAGAGTTCCGCGGTTTGGAGATTGTCGTGAAGAAGGAGCAGACTCTGCTCGAGCGCGGAGGCACCTTCCGTTACGACCCCTTCATTGGCCTGAGGGTCAAGGGCACAGTCGATGCGCACTGGTCGAATCACATGCTTCCGTCGGCCACTTCCGGCTCGCATACCGTGCTGCAGCAGATGGATGGCATTGTCGAGAAGGAGGCGGGTGGTCTAGAACAGGCAAGGGCCTTTATGGAACGCGCCGAAAAGCAGCTTGAGGATGCCAGGAGAATCGCTGCCGAGCCATGGGACGGTGAGGAGAATCTCAAGAAGCTGCAGGCCGAGCTTGCCGAGCTGGAGCAGAAGGAGTTGCAAAAGGGTCAGGAAGAGTCAAGCGGAGATGATGGCCAGGACGAGGACGGCCATGCCATCACGGAATCTCCCGTCAGTGTTGAGGGGCAGGACGGGGACGAACATCCCCACACGAACGGCCATGGATTTTAAACGTCAGGCAAAATCGGCTTTCAAAGACTTCGATCGTTTGGATGCTATTGGACCTATTGAGGTTGAATGAGATTGGAGACGGGATGGATGTAGGGAAAAGTCTCGCCGAATCGATTGAGGGGGCCACGACGGCCTACTATCGGGATGGCGGTGGCACCGAGACAGGGATTGCGGCTGATGAGAGACTGGTCGAAGCGCTCAAGCAGGCATATATCGCCGCCTATGCCCGAAATGACGGCGGCTCGCTGGATACCGTGAGAAATGAGCTCGCGGAGTTCGGTGGAAGGGAGCCGACGACCAATGAGATCTGCGAGGCCGCCATTGCACTCGCAGGCAAGCAGGCAAAGCAGGATGCGGGTGTCATCTCCCGCATGTTCAAGCTGCAGGCCGCATCGCTTGCTGAGGAGTACGCGCCCGCGCTCGTCAGGACCTTCGATGCGGAGCGCGCGCAGAAGGCCAATCACGGCATCGCGGTAAACGAAAAGGATGCGCTAAAGCGAACGAGTATTAGGAGGAACTGAAATGTACCTTGTGGATGACTACGGAGAGCCTTATGTCGCCTTATTCAGTGTGCAGTACACGCCTCGGTACAGTGACTATCCTTGTCGGCCCCATGACGCCTGTTTCAAACTCAAGAGGGATCCGAAAGGCCGCGAGGGCGTTTTCATCTAGCCCTTCTCGCGTGACGGCATCTCTCCTATGGCCCACATCTCGCATGAGGTGGAGGCCGCCCTTGCGCTCGGATGGCCGGAGCTTTCGTCCAACGGTTACATAGTCGAATTTCCCGGCCATTATGATGGCGCCAAGGAAATCGGGAGCTTCAGTGCCGGACATGAAAGCCTGATGGAACTCCCAATCCTCATGGGCATCCTAGAGCTCGAGGGGATGGTGGAGAACGCCGAGCGTGACTCGCTTTACGGCGCGCTTGTGGTCGACGAGGAGGCCGGGGAGATTAGGGTCGAGGTTCCTGAAGATATCGATATCGAGTTCAGATATTGGCTCAGGAATAACGGATCGAGCCCTGTCTCATCCAAGGAGATGCCGACGATTCCCATTGCCCAAGACCCGAACCGGATTTCCAACGAGGCCGCCGCAATCCTCTCGGAGAAGACTCCCGAGCGCTTCATGAGGTCGCTACTCGACTCGAAGATCTTGCGTGACGGGGCCTCGCCCTCAGATGTCGCGGCGCTGAGGTCGGGCCTCGATGGCCTTTTGGGCCATGGCGGCGCCGGTACGGAAAACCTTAAGAAATCGCTCGATATGAGAGGGCGTTCAACGCGGCATTAAAAAGCTCACCAATCGGAAAGCCCCTGTCCTGAGCAGGGGCTTTCCATTATTTATGAGCTTGGTAAATCATGTAATCGACAATTACGTTGTCACGTTATTACGCAGTTACTTTATGCCGCAGTTACGTTTACGGGTAGTTCCGTTTTCGTGCAGTCGCGTAGTTACGTAATTCGAAAGTTCCGTTATCAGGCGGTTCGGCTGTTGCTATGGACTGGCATGTCACCCGCTGGCACCAAACGGTCTCATGCGAGTGTTTCGGCAGTGGGATTCTTATCTCATGCCAGCCCCTGGAAGAAAAGGTCAAATCGATTGGCTCTGCTAGGCCAGGATTGGCATATTGGTGTAAGTGGATGTTGGAATACCAGATTGAACGGAGCGAACTTGAACGATTCCTGTAAGGGGATTTCGAGTTTTGTTCGTTTTGACAGTCTAGGAAACGGGTGATGGATTCGCTACGTCGAGCTGCGGAAACGCGCCTCGGTGAGCAGCAGATGGCGAACCACCCTTGCGGTCTCGGGCCATCTCTCGGAGTCCCGCTTGACCCTGAACAGGTACACGAACCAGTTGAGGTATGACTGGAGGTTCGACATCGACATGCCCGTGAACCTCCAGAGGTATCGCTTGAGCCAGGAGCAGAGGTTGTTCACCATGGCCATCCGCTCCAGGTAGACCGGGTCGTTGACGTCGGCCCTGTGCGCCTCCTCGGCGCAGCCCGACTCGCGGATCAGCGCGCCGTGCGCCCTCTCCCTGTCGTGGACGACCAGGCTCCCCTCGGCGATATGCCCGCCGAGCGCCCCCAGCACCCTCGCCGAGCTGGGCTTTCCGCGGCCGCATACCACGGCGACCGGGTTCTTGTGCACGTCGATGGCGACCGCTATGCAGACCTTCTGGCGGGACAGCCCGCGCTTCCTCGCCACGCCGTATCCCAGGTGCAGGTCGGTGTCGTTCACGTAGGTCTCGTCTATCCAGACCAGGTCGCGCAGGACGATGCGGTCCTGGTAGCCGTCGACGGCGGCCATCACGCGGTGGCGCCACTCCCATGCCGTCTGGTGGGTTATGCCCAGCTCCTCGGCCATGGCGTCGAGGGGCACGTTGAACCGCATGAGGCCGATGAAGCGGCACCAGGTCGCCATATCGGACTTGGACCCCTCCAGCACCGTGCCGGTGAGCGATGTGAACCTGGCCCCGCAGGCGCGGCAGCGCCAGCGCTGGACCCCTCCGGCAGTCCTTCCATCCCTGAAGGGCGAGGCCGCGCGGCAGGAGGGGCAGGCGGGGTCGGTGCGGTAGAGGTCGGCGGCCTCGGCGAGGGTGCCGAAGCCGTGCTCTCGGCGGCAGCACCGCTCGTCGACGGCCCGGCGGAGGAGCTCGAAGCCCCCCTCGTCGAGCGCCGAGACGGCGTCCGCGAAGGCGCTGTGTCGGTTCATCTGGGCGTTCCCGTCCGCAGCGGGGCCCGCCCGGCGGGATTGTCGCCAAACAAGAGCCGGGTGGGCTCCGCTGCAAATTCTCGTTTGGCGGGAACAGGATAGCACGCCGCGCCCGGCGGACTATGTCGGGGCCGGCTCCATCACCCGTTTCCTAGACTGTCAAATTGTCCGTAAGTTCATCGTGCGCGCCTGCCTCATTGGCTTCGAAAAAGGCAGCCAGTCCAAGGCGGGTGCCGCTGCGGTGGATGTGCCCACGGTCAGCTAAGATTTTCTTGGCGATCTGCTTGTCCAGTTTCTTCATCGAACGCTGGACGAACTTGTCGACCTCAATTCGCCAGGTCAAGGCTTTCCTCCAGCTCGTCGAGCGTCACTGTCTCAAGCCTACCAGCCCGGTAATCCTCGACCTTCTTCAATAGTCCGTACTCGTACTCAAGCCTGTCAATCTCGGCAGCGAGTGCTTCTGTCATGTAGAAAGTCTTCTCGCGTCCCGTTGATTTCGCCAAACGGTCGCACCTGATTGCCAAGTCCTCGGGCAGGCTCAATGTCGCGGTAGCAGTTGCCATGACGCACCTCCCAATCACTCGTATAACGTGCTTTACTTTCTAGCACATCGCTTGCCGCAGGGGCGTACAACAATAACTATATTGACAATATGCGTCGCGTGAAGGAAGGGCCTTAGCCCTCGGGGGCGTCTGGTTGAAAATGAACAATAAAAGACGGCACTCGGTTGATGTCGCCCATCTTGAATCGCCTATCTTGTAAGAAACACAGAGAACCGGGGAGGGTCAGTCGCTCTGCTAGAATCGTCCTCGCTGTCGGCAGCCCTCGTGCCGGGCAGAGCCCTCCATTCGATAGGAGGTGATGCCCATGACCGATTTCACCGAGCTCGTGAAGCTCCTGACCGCTATGGTCTCGCTCCTCACGGCCATTGTCGGCCTTTCCAAGGCACTAAAGCAGGGTTCTAAGCCCAAAAAGAAAGGCCACCGTCGCTAAGACGATGACCTAACTTTAGCAAGCAACGGCTCTGCCCAGCTCTCACAACTTGGGCTGCCGTCGGTATCATTCTACCCTCCTGGCGAGGAATTCGTCCATATTTCAAAAAATCAAATCGCGTCTGCTATCGAAGCTATCGAAGTTCATTCATCGTCTATACGTTTTGGAACTGTTGCTGTCTGACGATTGAGTTCTGAAGTCGCTGGTTCGTCTAGAATTGACGGGATGGCGCATTCCGTGCGCGGGCGGCCGACAATTCGATTGGAGGCTTCCCTATGCTAAAGATCCTTGATGCGCTGGCCGCCCTTGCGACGGTCGGCACGTTCGTCATTGCGTGTTTCGATTCGTATGATGTCCGGGTTAAGGTCCGTAGGCGTACGCGCGGTGCGGACGGTGGACGGCATTTGCGCAGCAAGCGCAAATAAGAATGCCCGGGGTGGAGCCCGGGCATTTAACCAAAACTGAAAACTAGGCCGCCCGCACTCTCGAAACTTACACGGGATGCATCGTCTTCTATGCTGATTTTACCCTCTTTAGTCAGATAAAACCACCGTATGGTTGGATTCTCATGCGAGATCATCCATCATCCATCCATCGTTCATGCAATGTGAACTGTAACGATGGAGTCACTCAGGGCATGTAGTCGATAATTACACAATTACGTTATGCATACTTACACTTTTGAGAAGTTACGGTATTACGCAACCGCGCTATTACGTAATTGCACTATGCCGTAGTTACGCTATTACGCAGTTCGGGTGTTGCCAGTATTCAGTGGGGTTCGACAAAAGCGCCGCCTGTGGTAACCGGTGATGGTGCCGCTGCGAACGGTCGGGTTTACTCTGCCAAGGTTATATCTGCGGCATGTTTTTGTAGACGCCCTGGCGGTGGCCGACCCTCACTACCTCGATGATGGCTTTCCTACCCTCGAACCTTCCCAGGATACGGTAGACGCCAACGCGCGAGCGCCAGCCGCTCTCTGAGCCCTGAAGCGCTTTTGCGCAAGGCCAGAGGCGGTAGCGCTCAAACTCGTCTAGATAGTCTTGGATCCAGGACAGGATGATGAGCCGCTGTTTTTTCGGGATTTTGAGAAGTTGTTTGGCCGCGGTCTTGGACCACTCGACACTGAAGCTCATTCGGCCTCCATGGCCATGCGCATGACGTCGTCCATCGAGTAACGGGTTCCGTCATCTTCCACCAACGCCTCGTTGTATGCCTCGATGTCGGCCGCCTCCTCGACCTTCTCTAGGGCGGCACTCCTAACGAATTCGGAAAAGGAAATGCCGAGGACGCTCGCATAGGACTGGATCCAGTCCTTCTCTTCCTCCTCGAACCTGATGGCAATGGCTTTCATGGCCATAGTTGCTCCCCTCTGCCTAAAACGATGCGATATGCTAATTTACCAGTCGTTTTGGGGATAGTTCCAACATGTGCATTACAAATGCCTGCACCTTTAATCAACCCACCTTTAATCAATACGTTTTCACTTGCATTGAAAATAACAAGGGGGAGGTGTGGTGCCTCTCCCCTTCAATATTGAAAAGTTGCGTTTATGCGTAATTACGTTATTGCACAGTTATGAAGTAGCGTTCATACGTTTTTGCGTAGTTACGCTATGTCGCATTGCGACTATTGCCGATACGATGGCTCGGTTACGGAGACCATCCGTCATCCGGCCTATCGTCATCCATGTCATGGACCACGTACCAGCTGTTGCCGTGGTGGCAGATGTCGCGCAGGGTTCCATCCCCCATCTTCACGCGCCAGCTCTCGCACACGCGCCCCTCCCCCAACACCCACGATCGCGTCTCGTGCCAGCCGACCTCCGCGAAGGGGAAGATCCTGCCGTCGTACCATTTGATACCCCAAGGCACATACTCCCCATCCGGTCGACACTCGACCAGGGCCGTCACGAGCCTGATTGACTTCTCCCCCACGCCGCCTCCCTTATGCCTATTTACGAACGAACGCGTGTTCTATTATCTCATATCTAATAGCCTGGATGCTGGACATCTGAAAGACATGGCATTTCGGGCCGAGGTGTCACCAGATGGCACCAAACGACCACGCGCAAGATCTCCAACGGTGGGATTCTTATCTCATGGAAACCCCTGGGAGAAAGGGATAGACGGTTATGGTGAAGAAAAAATCTGAGAGCATGCTGGTTCCACTGCTGCCACGATTCGATGCCGCGGGTATATATGATCCGTATCCCTTGAGGACATCGGTTGGCAAGATGACCGTTACGAGAGACGATGCGTTTCCGCGGACAATCAGATTTGAGAATTTCGTTTCCTTCAAGGACGAAGCACTGGTCGAGTCAGAGGTATTCGAAACCCTTTTAACGTTCCTGGGCAGCTCCACATCAGCCGGCTTTGTCGTCAGCGTGGATTATGACCGAGATCATCCGACTCCTCTTCGCAAAGGTGAGACTCGCGCCAAGGACGACAAGGGCCTGCCCCGAGGGTTTGAAGCGGAGCAGTTGGAACTCCCCATCCTCGCCTGCGCTCTTAAAACTTACGACATTGCGGTAGATATGCCTGCTGAAGCCCTATGCTATGGAAATCTTTACCGAAGGGATCAGAAGCAGTTTATTGATCAGCCCCGTAGGCGTGGGGCCAGTGAAGACCATTTGGAGACCGAGGGCCTTAATATAAAAATTATGCCAGATCGCAAGGTGACGGAAGTCTGCTGTGAGAAACGTGAAATAGTCAACCACCTGGCAGGACTGCACAGGCTTGCCGTTTTCAGCCCCGTTTACGCGGAGGAGCTGCTCGGCCCCGCCGACGGGAATGTGGTCACCGTCCAGGAGAGAGTCGAGCTTGTCCTGGGCGCCGGCTCCTCACCCGACTTCATACGTAAAATGAATGAGGCCGGCTTCATCTCGGAAGGGGTTCCCGCCCGATACCGTGACTCGATCCTTAAGAAGGCCCGCGAGGTGTTCGATACCGACCTCGAGTTATGGGATCAGCGTGTCGCGCCGATGTTCAAGGAGCATCTGGACCTGAATATGCCCTGGGTCGCAGGGGATTTCTATGGCAATCCGAGAAAGGCTGAGCTCAAGTGTGGGCAGGACCCCCGAGAAGGGTTTGTTCCGGCGCTCGCCCGCGCCCTGTCCGTATATAGGCCGGAATAGCCATGAG
>ENA-OQED01000498-OQED01000498.1-human-gut-metagenome-genome-assembly--contig:-NODE-498-length-15361-cov-1.261061_pt1 | contig 15361 bp, 18 predicted proteins | sample MGYA00242790_ERZ504625 | MGnify/ENA primary metagenome ERZ504625 (study PRJEB26092, sample SAMD00036345) | human gut metagenome | host: Homo sapiens | study: EMG produced TPA metagenomics assembly of...
TCGCGAATTGCGATGATTCTCAAGGCGGCGTTCCCCGGAGGTGCCGATATCCGTCGATGCTTCGTGCTGTGCGGGTGTGACGCCGGAGAGCCATGAGAATGCGCTGAAGGCGATGAAGATGTGCCAGGTCGCCCGTCCGCTGATCCTGCGGAATAATGGCTGAGCAGCATGGAAAGGAGTAGCAATATGTTTGATGTCACGAAACAATTCTCTTTGACGGGTAAGGTGGCACTGGTGACGGGCGCGGCCTATGGCATTGGCTATGCGATTGCGAGGCTTATGCTGATGCGGGCGCGAAGATTGCGTTCAACTGCCGCAAGCAGGAGCATCTGGAACAGGCATTGGCAGACTACAAGAAGGATGGCATCGAGGCACTTGGCTATATCTGCGATGTCACGGATGAGGCAGCGGTCAAGGCGATGGTCGCGGATATCGAGATGAAGCTCGGCACCATCGACATCCTCGTGAACAATGCGGGCATCATCAAGCGCACGCTGATGCTCGAGATGGAGACAGCGGATTTCCGCCAGGTTGTCGACATTGATCTGACAGCGCCGTTCATCGTCTCGAAGGCCGTACTGCCCGGCATGCTGCGCAAGGGGCACGGCAAGATCATCAATGTCTGCTCGATGCTCAGCGAAGTGGGGCGCGAGACGGTTGCGGCGTACACGGCGGCGAAAGGCGGTCTCAAGATGCTGACGAAGAACATCGCTTCGGAGTTCGGCGACAGGAACATCCAGTGCAACGGCATTGGCCCGGGCTACATCGCGACACCGCAGACGGCACCGCTGCGCACGCCGGGTCATCCGTTCCATGAATTCATCCTATCAAAACACCGGCGCACCGCTGGGGCACGCCGGAAGATCTCATGGGTCCTGCCGTGTTCTTGGCATCGGACGCTTCTTGATTTTGTCAATGGCCACATCCTCTACGTGGACGGTGGCATTCTCGCCTATCTGGGACGCAATCCCCAGGGCTGATGCTCACCAGATGGCCAGGATGAGCCCTCCTGCTGCAATCATCGCGATGGCGCAGGCGTGGACGAGGCTGACTTTTTCACCGAATAGGATGACGGCCAGGATGACGGCAAAGACGACGCTGAGCTTGTCGATCGGTGCGACCTTGGAGACGGGCCCGTACTTGAGTGCGAGGAAGTAGAAGAGCCACGAGGTCGCGCCGGCGATGCCGCTCAGGGCGACGAAGAGCAGACCCTTCTTGTCCTGCAGCACCTCTGCCATGTGCGAGAAGTTGCCCTGTACGAAGACGACGCCAATCAGGAACACCGCCATGATGACGGCGCGCACGGCCGTCGCGACGTTGCTGTCAATGCCCTGCAGGCCGACCTTGCCGAAGATGGAGACGAATGCCGCGCTGACGGCGGAGAGCAGTGCATAGAAAAGCCATGGTTCCATGTGGATCATCCTTTCTTGTTTTGAGAATTGTTATCTGAAAAGTATAATTCTTATATGAATTATGATACAATATCTGAATGCAGATGGCAAGAGCAATTGTCGTTTGGCAAACGACCTATGGGCCTTCCTCCCGTGTTAGACTGAGGACAGTCTGATACGGGAGGTTTTGGTGATGAGAGAAGAGAGAATAGAGCAGACGCTGAAGGTCAGCGGCCATGGCAAGGTGGAGCTGATGCCGGATGAGGTGGAGATCGTCTTTTTTCTGCAGCAGCAGGATAAGTCGTTCGTGAAGGCGCAGGCGAAAGTCAAGGCGAGGTTCGGGGAGCTTGAGAAGATGGTGGCGGACTTTGGCCTGCCGCGGACGGCACTGCAGACGCTGCGTTTTGAGACGGGCAAGGCGGTGGAGCCGAGCTTCTTCGGCACGAAGATGAAGGGGTATCTCTGCAGCTGTGAGGCGAAGCTCGTCTTTGCGCTGGAGACGGGCTTGCTCGATGCGGTGCTGGAGAAGCTCGCGGAGAGCGTGGAGGAGATGCCGTATGAGATCCGCTACCGCCTGCGCGATGAGCGCATCGAGCAGGCGAATCTCCTGGGACTGGCGGCGGCCGATGCGCGGCGCAAGGCGGAGCAGCTGGCGGAAGGACTGGGGGCGCGTCTGGGCGAGATTGCCCATGTGGAGTACGAACGGGCGCCGCACCGTGACTTTCCATATTATGCGCACCGTGCGGAAAGGAGCCGTGTCGCCTCGCATTTTGCGGGTGTGATGGACATGATCATGCCGTGGGAAGATGAGGATGTCGTGCATGGTGGCCGCCGCGGTGATGACGGCCCTGGGCAAAAGCATGAGGCGCGCAGGGCAGCTATGTGCCGCAGCCGGTGCGCCTGGAGGCTGAGGTAAAGGTGGAGTGGTATTTTGAACGAGGGATTTCACTTGCTGATTCGCGGTGATGCAGTGACGCTGGAGTTGGGCGTCATCTGGTGGAGGGGTCTTGGCGGCGGTGGCTGTGATCGTGGGCAATTGTCAAGCTCGTCCGCTATTATCGCAGGCGCAGGCGTGAGGCGGAGCGGTCGCCGCAGGAGAGCATCAGGGCGCGTTTCCAGGACACGATGGACATGATCATGCCATGGGAGGATGTCGAGGTCGAGGAGGAGCATCAACATGACCTGCCCGATGAGCTCCTTGAGGAGCTCATGAAGCCGCGGGAGGATTTCCGCGCATTGCTCTTCCACTACCTCAATCGCTCTGGGCGCACGAATCCGGAAGTTTACCGCGCGGCGCAGATTGACCGCAAGCTGTTCTCGGCCATCTGCACGAAACCGCATTACCAGCCGAGCCGCGGGACGGTGATACGGCTGGCTCTGGCGCTGCAGCTGACGCTGCCGGAGGCGATGGAGTTCATGGAGCGCGCGGGCTATGCGCTCTCCTCGGCGCGGCCGAGTGATCTCGTGGTGACGTACTACATCAGCCGCGGCGTCTACGACCTCATGACGATTGAGGCGGCGCTCTACGAGATTGGCGAGCATCTATGACGGCACGAACTTCACATGTTTTTTTGACACAATTCGGGAGGCGCTCTCTGCTATGATAGAGATGTGAGCAGAGAGGAGAGGATAATATGACAATCAAGGATTTCTTTTTTAAAGGCAAGAAGGGCACTGGCTCGAAGAAGCAGAAGAAGAGCATCAAGCCGACAGTCGAGGAGTTTGAGGCTCTGGGGCCGGACCCGTCGCCGAAAGCAGTGATGAAGCTGTTCTCGCGCTCGTACCGTATCCTGAATGATGTGGAGCTGCAGAATGCGGACTACCCGCCGATGATGTTCGCGGAGTTCGACGATGGCGCGCAGACGCCGGATGAGCTGCCGGGCGCGGTGGGCGAGTTTGGCCGCTGCGCGGACAACCCTATCCCGGTCAACGGGCCGACGGGGCAGGTCACGTATCTGTCACGGCTGCTGACGGCAGACACGGAGAGCCGCATGGCGTTCCACCGCCTCGGCTCGACAACGTCTCATGTGCTCGACGCGATGGTGGACATCTTCGAGCTCGTCAGCGTCGACGGCACGCGTTACGACCGCCTCTATCTCGACATGTATCACTTGGGCCAGTCACAGAAGGCGCCGGAAGGCTACCGCCTCATCGGCGAGCTCACCGGCATCACCGGCACGAGCATCGGCAGCAGCCGTGACTTCCCGCTGCACATCGGGCAGGACACCTTTGCGTACGCCTGCTCCATCTTTGGTGCACCGGTCGTATCGTCGACGCTCAAGGGCATGGATCTCGAGAAGGCGCGCGGTTTAGTCAAAGCTATGGAGAAACGGTAAACAAAAAGGAAGGGCTGATGAGCACTTCCTTTTTTGTGATATGCGTGTAGGATGGTAGACCTCAGTGGGCACTGCCGAGGAGGATCAGGCGGATGCCGAGCGCGAACATGGCGAGCGAGAGCAGCATGAGGATGACTTTCGACTTTGTCTTCTTGGAGAGCTTGGCGCCGATCTGGGCGCCGATAGCGGCGCCGATGGAGATGCAGATGGCGGGAATCCAGATGATGTGGTCGAGCATGAAGTGGCTGACGACGCCGAAGGCGGAGGAGCAGGCCAGCACGAAGTGGCTCGTGGCCGTCGCGACGTGGACAGGGAAGCCGAGCAAGTAGATCATCAGCGGTACGTGGATGACGCCACCGCCGATGCCGAAGATGCTAGAGATGAAGCCGACGCCGAGGCTGGCGATGATGCCGAGCGTGCGGTTGTACTGGAAGTCTTCCGACACATCCATGGCGTTGGAGACGGGCTTATGGGTGGAGTTCCAATACATGATGACGGACATCAGCAGCAGGAATATGCCAAAGTAGAGGTCGAGCATCGTCGTGCTGAACTTGTTGACGATCCACGAGCCGAGCACGGCGCCGGGGAGCGTGGCGATGGCGAACGGGATGGCGGCGCTGAAGAGCACGCGCTTCTGGCGGATGTAGGCAAGCGTGCCGCTCATGGCGTTGGCCATGACGACGACGAGCGAGGTGCCCGCAATCTGGGCCGCCGTGTGGAAGTAGGGGTAGACGCCGCCGTCCGACAGAAACAGGATGAAGATCGGCACGCAGATGAGGCCGCCGCCGATGCCGACGAGCGTGCCGAATGTGCCGACACCGATGCCGAGCAGCAGGAATAAGAGGATATCCATGTGGGAAAAAGACCTTCTTTCTTTGTGGTGAAGTGATGCTGATGCCATTATACCATAGAATGGGATGGGAGGTCGGACGAAAACGGTATGGTAGTCATAGCTGTGCGGTATGCAAATTTTTGTTCGACTTTTCTGTCCACTCAGCAGGGATTCTTCGGGCAAAGCGCGAATTATTCTAGCAAGATAACGATATAGGAAAGCGAGGCTGGCTATCATGAAACGTTTTTATGGATGAAGATTTTCTCTTGCACTCGGAATTTGCGGAAGACCTGTATCACGAATATGCCGAGAAGCTGCCGATCCTCGACTACCACACGCACATCCCCGTGCGGGACATTGCGGAGAACCGCGTCTACCACAATCTGACGGAGGTGCTCGTCGACAATCCCGTCGCGCGGCGGCTCATGCGCGCCAATGGCGTCAAGGAGCGCTTCATCACGGGCGGCGAAGCACCGGCGCGCGAGCGCTTCCAGTACTTCGCGGAGTCGCTCGCACGAGCGGCGGGCAATCCGCTCTACACGTGGGTCCATCTCGTGCTCAAGCGCGTCTTTGACTGCCACTACGTGCTCAGCGGAGAGACGGCAGATGATGTCTGGTCGGTCTGCTCGGAGAAGTTCGCAGATGGCACGATGACAGTGCGCTCGCTCCTGGAGCAGGGCAATGTCGAGGCGGTCTTCACGGCTGACCATCCGGAGGACAACCTCAAGTGGCACCGCCAGATCAGGGAACAGGGATTCCCCGTGAAGGTGCTGCCGGTATTCCATCCCGATGCGGCGCTCGACATCGCCAATCCGGAGTGGGGCAACTACATGCTCTACGACCTCGGCCAGACGGCGGGCGTCGAGATCTCGACGATGACGGAGGTGCGCGAGGCGCTCGCGAAGCGCATCGCCTACTTTGACAGCATGGGCTGCCGCACGGCTGACCACGCCTTTCCGCGCATTGTCTACCGCGGGGCGGAGGAGTACGAGCTCGACGACATCGTCGGCCGCGTCATCAACAGCAAGGGGGGCGCCGACGCAGGAAGAGGTCGAGAAGTACCAGACGGCTGTCCTGCGCTTCCTCGGCAAGAAGTACGCGGAGCGCGGCTGGGTCATGCAGCTCCACTACGGCATCCTGCGCGATACGAACAGCAAGATGGCGGCAGGGCTCGGCAGCGGTGCGGGCTTTGACTGCATCAGTGCGAGCAGCGACGGCGAGGGCCTCGCGGCGCTCCTTGATCTACTTTCGCGCGAAGAGGCATTGCCGAAGACCGTCGTGAGCTCGATGAACCCGTCGGACCAAGTCGTCATCGGCTCAATCCTCGGCGCCTTCCAGACGGAGGACGCGGGTCATCTGCAGCTCGGCCCGTCGTGGTGGATCAACCAGACGCCGCTCGGCATCCGCACGCAGCTCGGCTACATGGCGAGCCTCGGCATTATCGGCACGGCCATCGGCTTCTCGACGGATGCGCGCAGCGCCCTGTTCTGGCCGCGCCATGAGTACTACCGCCGCATCCTCTGCGATGCGCTCGCTTCGCTCGTCGAGGAGGGACTCTATCCGTCCGACAAGGATGCGCTGGGACGCCTGATCCGTGATGTCTGCTACGAGAACACCAAGAAGTACTTTGGCATCTGATGCATACACGCAGGATGCCCCGGGCCTATCTGGCATAGAAAAAGGACTGCCATCTGGCAGTCCTTATTTTTCTTCGTGGCGGAGTGGAGAGGATTCGAACCTCCGCACCGGTTACCCAGCCTAACGATTTAGCAAACCGTCCTCTTCAGCCTCTTGAGTACCACTCCATATGGCGGAGAGGGTGGGATTCGAACCCACGGTGCATTGCTGCATCACCGGTTTTCAAGACCGGCTCCTTAAACCACTCGGACACCTCTCCATATATAGTAAGCCTATTATAGCAAAAACAGCACAAGTCTGTCAACTCGAAGCGGGCTGTCCGCCATTGCAGTACGAAACTAGACCTGCTATAATGGACTGAGGTACCGTTTGGCGGAGTCAGTAGCCCTCAGAAATGGGGGTGATGATATGAGCAATGAAGCAATCGTTCTGCTGCTTGTTCTGCTTATCCTTGTAGAAGCAAAAAAATGACCCGCCTTCTAGTTGGACGCTGTAGGCGGGTTTTTAGATAAACCTACTATAGAGGGCTGCCGCTAGGCGGTGCCACCTTATTTATCTTTATTATAATCGATTCGGGGGCTGTTGGCAATGAAAATTGCGTTTTTTGATTCGGGCATTGGCGGGCTTTCGGTGTTGCATCACGCGATGCGCGTATTGCCAAATGAGCAGTTCGTCTTTTACGCGGATGAGGACAATGTGCCATATGGTGTCAAGACGAGGGAAGAGGTCATGGGCTTTGTTCAGCAGGCGTTCGACTTTCTCGTCGGCTGCGATGTCAAGGCAATTGTCGTCGCCTGCAATACGGCGACGTCGGTGGCTGTCCGCGAGATGCGTCACCGCTATGATATCCCGATCATCGGCATGGAGCCGGCGGCCAAGAAGGCGCTGGACCTCGACGGCGAGCACCGCGTGCTCGTGGCGGCGACGCCAATCACGGTGCACGGCAAGAAGATGCAGATTCTCATCGATCGCTTCGATAAAGACCATCTCGTCGACCTGCTGCCGCTGCCGCGCCTCGTGGAGTTCGCGGAGCGCGAGGAGTTCCGCTCGGAGGCGGTCCGTGCGTACCTTGAGCAGGAGCTCGGCCGCTTCCCGCTTGCGGATTACTCGGCGCTCGTGCTCGGCTGCACGCATTTCAACTACTTCAAGGACACGATGCGCGAGATCATGCCGGAGAACATGCACTTCGTCGACGGCAATGAGGGAACGGTGCGCGAGCTCATGCGCCAGCTTGATGCGCGTCATGGGCTCGAGAATCTGCCCCAGACGGTCGACTACTATTACTCCGGCCGCCGTGTCGAGGATGCGGCAGAGCTTGCGCGCATCGCGCGCTACATGGAGCGGCTCGACCTCGTCTACGAGATTCACTGAATTCACTGGATTTAGCGGAATGGGCAATATTCCTCTGAAAATCTTGACTTTCCCACTCTTTTGTTCTAGGCTATAGAATGTGTTTGTAAAAGAAATCACAAAGTCGATTTGGAGGAGGGGTTCTCTTGCCCATCATTACCGAGCATCATGTGAATTTTTACGATACGGATGCGATGGCTGTCGTGCATCATTCCAATTATATCCGCTGGTTCGAGACGGGACGCGTGGCATATCTGCGCAAGTACGGCATCACGCTGGGGGAGATGATGGAGGACGGCTATGTCTTCCCGATTACGGAAGTGCGGGCCAAGTATGTGTCGCCGGGCCGCTTTGACGACGACATCTGCATCGAGACGCGCCCGAAGGCACTGACCAAAGCGAAGATGGCCTTCCAGTACCGCGTCTTCAACAAGGCGACGGGCGAGCTCATGGTCACGGGCTTCACGCAGAACGTCTTCACGCATCGCGAGAGCGGCAAGATCACGCGCTTGCCGGAGAAGTACTACGCAAAGCTCCAGCAGGCCATGGCTGACGAGGCCGACTGGCAGGAAATGCAGGCAAAAGAGGCACAAGAAACTGCATCGCGCCGGAAATGAGCCGGTCATCACTTTGTTTTATTTTTGGATAGAAAGAATCAGGAGGAATCAACGTGACGGTATTATATGCAATCATTGCCCTGATCGTCGCTGCGGTCATCGTGGCGAAGTTGTATCTCTGCATCGCAGGCAAGGAGAAGATCGTCGTCAAGACGGATGCGCCTTTCGTGGTGGAATCGCAGACGGACGACGCAATCGTGATCTCGAAAAAACTGACGTTTGTCAATGAAGGCAAGCAGTGCGCCACCATCATGGACGCACTCGTGCGCCCGCAGCTGCCGTATGAGCAGTACGATGGCATCGAGGCACGTGGCAAGGCGGAGCGCGAGGGTGAACCGCGCGAGGACGATTACTTCGAGGCCGTGCTGATCCAGAAGCTCGGCGACCCGAACCACGAGGACAAGCTCAACATTTTCGCGAGGTCAAGCTGACGCCGCGCAAGGGCATGACGCTCAAGGAAGCGCTCTCGCACATGGTCGACCTGCCGCTCGATGTCATCTGGATGGAGACGGGCCGCACGCCGTGGCATTACACGAAGGTCCGTCTGACGCTCTCCGCTGAGGAGATCGCCAAGCTCGCCGGTGTGGAACTCGTGAAGGACTGAGGGAGGAATTATCATGGCAGAAGCAAAACTCGATTTGATCCCGGTCCCGACGCGCATCCTGACCGAGAAAGACGATATTGTCGACAGCATTGAACGCTATACGAAGGGCAAGATCGGCCCGGATGACCTGCTCTGCACGGCAGAGAGTGTCGTCGCCATCACGCAGGGCCGCTTCGTGCGCCCGGAAGACCTCAAGATCACGCGTGTGGCGCAGTTCTGCTGCCGCTTCATTCCGGACTACGGCAGCCTGGCATCGCCGCACGGCATGCAGTCCTTGATGGACGTCGAGGGCAAGTGGCGTGTGGCCTTTGCGCTGTTTGCTGGCTTCCTCGGCAAGCTCGTCGGCCAGAGCGGCCTCTTCTACAAGTGGGGCGGTGAGCAAACGGCACTCATCGATGATGTAACGGGCACGATGCCGCCTTTTGACAAGTGCATCGTCTACGGCCCGAAGGACCCGAATGAGGTCGTCAAGAAGATCCAGCAGCGTCTCGGCTGCTTCGGCGCGATGATCGCGGATGTCAACGACCTCAAGCGCTCCCGCGTCGTCGGCGTGACGGACAAGGTCGATGGCCAGATGGCAGCGAAGCTGCTCATCGACAACCCGTTCGGCAATGCGAGCCAGAAGACGCCGATCTGCATCATCAAGAACTACAGACAGTATCAGGAGTCGCAGAAATAAAGACCGCTGCCCGGCAGCGGGAGAGGTGTTGTACCGCGAAAACTCGAGGTAGGCACCTCTTTTTTGTTCCAGTGCAAGATGTGAAAGAGAGGAAGGTTCATCATGACAAGAACGGATCGGCGCATGGCAGACGCCCTGCGCCCGTATGAGATACATCGTCATTTCCAGAAGTACCCGGCAGGCTCGGTGCTCATCGAGATGGGCAACACGAAGGTCATCTGCGCGGCCTCCATCGAGGACCGCGTGCCGTTTTTCCTTCGCGGTACGGGCGAGGGCTGGATCGCGGCGGAGTACTCGCTCTTGCCGAGTGCCACGGAGACGCGCACGCAGCGCGAGGCCGTGCGCGGCAAGCAGTCGGGACGCACGCAGGAAATCGAACGCCTGATTGGCAGGAGCCTGCGCTCTGTCGTCGACACGAAGGCACTCGGCGAGCGCACGATCATGATTGACTGCGATGTCATCCAGGCGGACGGCGGCACGCGCACGGCCTCCATCACGGGCGCTTTTGTTGCGCTCGTCGAGGCGTGCGCTTCGTTCTACGAGAAGGGCAAGATCTTCCCCGTCAAGGACTTCCTCTCGGCCATCAGCGTCGGCGTTAGCCACGAGGGCGAGCCGATACTCGACCTTTGCTACGAGGAGGACTCGCGGGCCATCGTCGATATGAATGTCGTCATGACGGGCGCAGGGCGCTTTGTCGAGGTGCAGGGCACGGGCGAGGGCCGTCCGTTCACGCACGAGGAGCTCGGCGCACTCTTGGCGCTCGGCGAGAAGGGCTGCCGGGAGCTCATCTCGTATCAGAAGGATGTGCTTGGCGGCGAGCTCGTCTGGCTCGTCGGCCGGGAAGGCTGACTGGAACTCAAGGAGGGTGAGAAGATGAAGAAGATCGTGATTGCAACGAAGAACAAGGGCAAGGTCCGCGAGATGCGCGAGGCGCTCTCTCATCTGCCTGTCGAGGTCGTCTCTCTGGCGGAATTCGGCGCACTGCCCGATGCCGTGGAGGACGGCAAGACGTTTGCCGAGAACGCGCGCATCAAGGCGGCGTTCTACCAGCAGCAGACGGGCTGCGCCTGCCTCGCCGACGATTCCGGCCTGGAGGTCGAGGTGCTCGGCGGAATGCCAGGCATCTTCTCGGCGCGCTTCGCCGGCTTCCATGCCGACGATGCGACGAACAACGAGAAATTGCTCGCAGAGCTAAGGAAAGCCGGTGTCGAGTCGTCGCCGGCTGACTACCGCTGCGCGCTCGCCTTTGTCGATGAAGACGGCACGAGCCTCGTGACGGAAGGCCGCTGCGACGGCACGGTCCGCATGGTGGCGAAGGGGGAGAACGGCTTCGGTTACGACCCGTACTTCTACACCGAAGACTACCCGGGCCGCACGATGGCCGAGATTAGCTTTGAGGAGAAGGACGCGATCAGTCACCGCGGCAAGGCGCTGCGCGCGATGGTCGAGGAGTTGGAGGAGCGCTTGAGATGAAGATCGGTATCGTAAGTGACAGCCATGGCTCGACGCGTGCCATCGACCGGATGCTTTCTCATCCGGCGGCAGAGGGCGTGACGCTCTGGCTCCATGCGGGCGACATCACGCCGGATGCAGAGTATCTGGCCATGGTGACGGAAGGGAAGGCCAAGGTCCGCTATGTTGCGGGCAACAGCGACTGGCCGGAGCCCGGTGCCCGCTACGACGACGTCGTGGAGGCGGCCGGCCATCGCATCTTCCTGACGCATGGCCACATGTACGGCGTGCGCTTCACGACGAAGATGCTCTGCGATGCAGCCGGCGAATCGGGCTGTGATATCGCCGTCTACGGCCACACGCATGTCGCAGAGATCTCGACGGGGCACATCACTGTGCTCAATCCGGGCAGTGTCGCGCGCCCGCGCGATGCGATGCAGGGTTCCTTCCTCGTCATGGAGCTCGAGCAGGGCAAAGCCCCAGCCTGCCATCTGATCCGCTTTGCATGATTTTTTTGCAATATCATCATGCATGGAGTAAATAATTCCATAATCCTATCGATAATCGTTCCCGAAATAAAATTTTTCTTGCGCGAAAGAAGGATTTTAAAGGCGAATCACTAATATAAAATCTGAGTGACAAGCATCACATTGTGGCTGATCGCAGAGAGGCAAAAAAGTGAACTCGATTCGCTTTTTTCAAGGGTTTGCGGGCTTTCAGAAATGCTTGAAAGCCGCTATAAAATGTGTTATGATGAACCACAGATGTGTGATAAGTTGTATTTATGGGAGGGATCACTTTGCGAGAACTCGACGCAAAACAAATCACGGAAACCGTTGCACAGCTGTGCAAGGAGGCGGCTTATTACCTGCCGAAAGACGTCTACGAGGGCCTCAAGAAGGGCCGCGAGACGGAGAAGTCCCCAGTCGGCCAGGCTGTACTCGACCAGATCATCAAGAATGCGGAAATCGCACGCGATGAGGATCGCCCGTACTGCCAGGATACTGGCATGACGATCGTCTTCCTCGAGGTAGGCCAGGACCTCCACATCGTCGGCGGCGACCTCGAAGAGGCAGTCAACGACGGTATCGCCAAGGGCTACACGGAAGGCTACCTGAGAAAATCGGTTGTTGCAGAGCCAATCTTCAACCGCGTCAACACCCAGAATAACACGCCGGGCGTCATCTACACGAAGATCGTTCCGGGCGACAAGCTCAAGATCACGGTTGAGCCGAAGGGCTTCGGTTCCGAGAATAAGGGCGGCATCAAGATGCTCGTACCGGCTGACGGCCTTGAGGGCGTCAAGAAGGCTGTCATGGAGATCATCCTGCATGCCAGCATGAACCCGTGCCCGCCGATGGTCGTCGGCATCGGCATCGGCGGCACGATGGACCGTGCCGCTGTCATGAGCAAGATTGCCCTGACGCGTTCGATCGACTCGCATAACCCGATGCCAGAATATGCGAAACTCGAAGACGATCTCCTCGAGCTCATCAATGAAACGGGTATTGGACCGCAGCTCGGCGGCACGACGTCCTGCCTCGGTGTCAACATCGAGTGGGGCCCGACGCACATCGCCGGCCTGCCGGTCGCTGTGACGATCTGCTGCCATGCATGCCGTCATGCAAAGCGCGTTCTTTGATCTGTCGAAAGACTGAGCAAAACTATCAGGAGGAGAGATAATCATGGCAGAACCTATTCGCATCCATACCCCGTTCACGGAAGAAGATTCCCACAAGCTCAAGATCGGCGACAGCGTTCTCATCACGGGCGAGATCTACGCTGCACGCGATGCTGCGCACAAGAAGATGTGCGAGGCACTCGCTAAAGGCGAGAAGCTGCCGATCGACTGGCACAACAAGATGGTCTATTACCTCGGACCGACTCCGGCAAAACCGGGTGATCCGATCGGCTCCTGCGGCCCGACGACTTCTGGCCGCATGGATGCCTACACGCCGACGATGCTCGAGCAGGGCATCAAGGGCATGATCGGCAAGGGCTCCCGTTCGAAGGAAGTCGTCGATTCCATGAAGAAGAACGGCGTTACGTATTTCGCTGCTGTCGGCGGTGCCGCAGCGCTCATCGCGAAGTCCGTCAAGAAGTACGAAGTTCTCGCTTACCCAGAACTCGGCCCGGAGGCACTTGCCCGCCTGACCGTTGAGGATTTCCCAGCTATTGTTGTCATCGACTGCGAGGGCAATAACCTTTACGATGTCAACCAGGAGAAGTATCGTACCCTGAAGGTTACTGATAACGAGAGAAGATGGGAAGCTTTTGGGAGGCTCGCTTGAAGGCTTCCTTTCTTTTTCAAGAATCAACAGGAGGTATAGAATGTTCCATACAACTTTTTATCTGCGCCGTCTGCACTCGTTAGTCGGCCTGCTGGCAATCGGCATTTTCCTCTTCGAGCATATTATCACGAATGCTCGTGCACTCGGCGGTGCTGAGTCCCTCAACGGTGCTCTGGCCATGATGGAGCTCATCCCGCATCCGATTTTCCTCGGCCTGGAGATCTTCGGTGTCGCACTGCCGATCCTCTTCCATGCCATCTACGGCATCTACATCGCCCTTCAGGCGAAGAACAACCCGGGCCGTTACGGTTATGTCCGCAACTGGCAGTTCGCACTGCAGCGCTGGACGGCATGGTTCCTCGTCATCTTCCTCATCTGGCATGTGTTCTACCTGCGCATCTTCACGAGGCCATCAACCGGCACGCCAATCTCGTATGAGCTGCTGCAGACGCTCTTCACGAGCAGCCCGATCACGACGCTGCTCTACACGATCAGCATGTTCGCAGCTATCTTCCATTTCTGCAATGGTATCACGACTTTCTGCATGACCTGGGGCATCGCCAAGGGCCCGCGCATCCAGAACGTCATCAACGTTCTCTCGATGTGCCTCTGCGCATTCCTCTGCCTTGTCACGATTGCGTTCATGGCAAGCTACTTTGTCATGTAAGACCCGATACGCTGTGTAAGAAAAGGAGAATATAAATGGCTAAGAAACCAGAAAATAAGATTATTGTCGTAGGCGGCGGCCTCTCGGGCCTCATGGCTACGCTGAAGATCTGCGAAGGCGGCGGCAAGGTTGACCTCTTCTCTTACTGCCCGGTCAAGCGTTCCCACTCCCTCTGTGCACAGGGCGGCATCAACGCCTGCATGGACACGAAGGGTGAGCATGACTCGATCTACGAGCACTTCGATGATACGGTCTACGGCGGCGACTTCCTCGCTGACCAGCTCGCTGTCAAGGGCATGGTCGAAGCTGCACCGAAGCTCATCAAGATGTTCGACCGCATGGGCGTGCCGTTCACGCGCACGGCTGAAGGCGTTCTCGACCTCCGTAACTTCGGCGGCCAGAAGAACAAGCGCACGGTCTTCGCTGGCTCCACGACGGGCCAGCAGCTCCTCTACGCTCTCGACGAGCAGGTTCGCCGTTGGGAAGTAAAGGGCGGCGTCAAGAAGTATGAGTTCTGGGAATTCATCAAGATCATCAAGAACAAAGAGGGCATCTGCCGTGGTATCGTCGCGCAGAACATGAACTCCAATGAGATCGTCTCGTTCCCGGCTGACGTTGTTATCCTCGCAACGGGCGGCCCTGGCCAGGTATACGGCCGCTGCACGGCTTCGACAATCTGCAACGGTTCGGCTGTTTCCGCTGTTTATCAGCAGGGCGCTGAGCTCGGCAACCCGGAGTTCCTCCAGATCCATCCGACGGCTATCCCGGGTTCCGACAAGAACCGCCTGATGTCCGAGGCTTGCCGCGGTGAGGGCGGCCGCGTCTGGGTTTACCGCAAGAACCCGCAGACGGGCGAAAAAGAGCGCTGGTACTTCCTCGAGGATATGTACCCCGCATACGGCAACCTCGTACCGCGTGACGTTGCATCGCGTGCCATCTACAAGGTCGTCGTCCACATGGGCCTCGGTATGCACAACCCGAACCGCGTCTACCTCGACCTCTCGCACATCCCGGCTGATTACCTCGAGCGCAAGCTCGGCGGCATCCTCGAGATGTACAGCGACTTCATGGGCCAGGATCCGCGCAAGGTCCCGATGGAAATCTTCCCGTCGATCCACTACTCGATGGGCGGCATCTGGGTCGATCGCGAGCATCACACGAACATCCCGGGCCTCCTCGCTTCCGGCGAGTGCGATTACCAGTATCACGGCGCAAACCGCCTCGGTGCAAACTCGCTGCTGTCGGCAACGTATTCGGGCACGATCTCTGGCCCAGAGTCCCTGCGCCTCGCACGCAGCGGCAAGCTCGGCTCTGCCCTGACGGCAGAAGAGCTCGAGGCTGCCCGCCAGGAGTGCGTCGCAGAGTTTGACAAGATCCGCAACATGAACGGCACGGAGAATGCGCATAAGCTCCATCACGAGCTCGGCGACATCATGTACAAGTACGTCTCCATCGAGCGCGACAACAACGGCCTCAAAGAAATGCGTCAAGGAGCTCAAGGAAA
>ENA-OQED01000499-OQED01000499.1-human-gut-metagenome-genome-assembly--contig:-NODE-499-length-15356-cov-4.660976_pt1 | contig 15356 bp, 9 predicted proteins | sample MGYA00242790_ERZ504625 | MGnify/ENA primary metagenome ERZ504625 (study PRJEB26092, sample SAMD00036345) | human gut metagenome | host: Homo sapiens | study: EMG produced TPA metagenomics assembly of...
CAACCTCAAACACAGTTGCCGCAGCTCGTGCACTTGTAATCGTAGCGCGCCATAATACTTCCTTTTCAGCACAAAGCGGGCAGATCGCTCTGCCCGCAAAATTCAAACAGCTGTAACTGTACCCTATATCGAGGGTTTTATCACGCTTCGCTCCAGAATCTATGGGTGCTGCGCAGGAGCTTCGCAGTTTTCTCCTCGGCTGCCGCAACGTCGGCCTCGTCAGCCTGCCAAGTCCAGTTGCCCGTGGCCACGCCCGGTACGTTCATACGCGCGTCGTCGCCCAGCCCCAGCACGTCCTGCAGCGGCATCATCACGAGCGGAGCATCGCTTGCCAGGGCATCGCCCATGAGCTCGCTTGCCAATGCAATGCCGCTCGGCTCGTCGCCACCTGCAAAGGAGCGCGTGCACCAGCCGGCAAGCGTCGAGGTGTCGTGCGTCGAGGTATACAGGATCTTGCCCGGTGTGGGATGAATTCCGCAGCGAACGTCGTAGTCGCTAAACTCCAGCACATCCATGCCGGGGAAGCCGCAGGTCGAAGCCATCGCGCGTACGCCAGGTGTTAGATAGCCCAGATCCTCGGCAATAAAGTTGAGCGGACCCAGCTCGTCGTAGGCGGTCTGGAACAGGTCCTTGCCCGGTCCCGCAAGCCAGCGGCCGTCGGCACAGGCCTTGCCGGCAGGGATGCTAAAGTAGCTGTGGAAGCCCAGGAAGTGGTCCAGGCGCACACGGTCGTAGAGCGAAAACGCACGACGCAAGCGATCCATCCACCAGCTATAGCCGTTTCCCTTCATGTGATCCCAGCGGAAGGTGGGGTTTCCCCACACTTGCCCCTCGGGCGCAAAGTTGTCGGGCGGCGCGCCCGAAATCTCAATCGCCTTACCGGTATCGGACAGCCAGAAGTTTTCGGGCTCGCTCCACGCATCGGCCGAATCGTCCGAGACATACATCGGGATATCGCCGATGACCTCGATGCCCTTCTTGTGTGCATAGTTCATGAGCTCGCACCAGGCAAGGTCAAAGCGATACTGCATGTACGCCTGCAGCTCTGCCTCGTCGTGGAAGCGCTCGTCATCGATCAGGTGCTCGTTGTAGCGCGCGACATCCGCCGGCCAATCGTGGCGCGACAGTCCCTCAAAGTGCTTCTTTACCGCCATGTAGACGCAGTACTTCTCGAGCCAGTCGGCGTTGCGATGTTTAAACGCCGTGTACAGCGGGTCGGCATCCTCGCCGCCGCGGGCCTTCCAGGTGACGAAGTCGGCAGCCAGCTCCTCGTGGCTCTCGGGCAGCAGGTCGATATTGCCTGCAAAGGCCGAAGGACCGGCGTAGGGGGAGCGGAAGAAGTCCGTTGGATTGACGGGCAGGACCTGCCAGTAGCGCATGCCCATGGCGGCCAGATGGTCGATAAAGCGACGCGTGGGCGCACCGATCGTGCCAGGCTTGCCGTCATCGGTCGGCACCGAGGTGATGTGGCACACGACGCCCGCGCCATGATCGAGCGGCTCCTGCAGGCGCTTCTCGGCATGGTGATAGATGATCGAAGAGCCCAGCGGGTACAAGTCGAGCGTGACTGTGCCGTTGTGGATTTCGCACTCGTGTCCGCTGATCACGTCGCTAGCACATTCGCCGAGCGCCGGGATCGTCACGCAGTGCGAATTGCGCAGGCTGCGGTTGATGATAACCGTCGCGGCCTCGCCGTCTTTGCCCGTGCGGGTGTAGGCCAAGACGTCGTCGTTGAGCGCAAAGGCCTTGATCTCGCCATCGACCATAAACGGTAACGCGCGGCGAATGGCAGATGCGTTCTTAACGATGGCTAGCGTATCGAAGTCGTGGAGTTGGTCCTTGGTCGGCAGGGTGCGGCGGTTGCCCGGATCGGTGAGGCCCTCCAAGCCGTACTCGTCGCCATAATAGATCGAGGGCACGCCTGGGAAGGTCATCTGCATGAGCGTCGCCAACCAAAAGCGGCTCTTGGCCAGGCCCATCGAGTTCTCGTCCAGGCGCCATTTGCTGCGCTCGCTCTCGGGCAGCTGCGACTCGTCGGGGCCACCGCCGAGCACCGAGATAATGCGCGGGCGGTCGTGGCTCGAAAGCAGATTGAGCGCGCAGGCCAGTGCCTCGCGCGGGTAGTTCTCGCGCAGGGTCTCGATGTCCTCAGCAGCTTGATAGGCATTCTTGTAGCCCATCAAAAAGCCGATGACCATGTCGCGGAAGGGGTAGTCCATGACAGAGTCGAGCTCAGAGCCCTGCAGATAGCGGCGCAGGTGGCCATAGCTGATCTTGTTGGAGGCGTCCTCCCAGACTTCGCCGAGCAGCAGCGCATCGGGTTTCTCGGCGAGCACGGCCTTTTTGATCTCGGCCAGGAAGTCATCGGAAAGCTCATCGGCCACGTCCAGACGCCAGCCATGGGCGCCGGCGCGCAGCCATTTTCGGATCACGCCGTCCTTGCCCAGGAGCCGCTCGCGCACCAGTTTGGAGCTCTCATTGATGGCGGGCATGTTGCCCACGCCCCACCAGCAGTCATACGAGCCGTCCTCATGGAAGTAAAACGCATCGCGCCACGGTGAATCCTCGCTCTGCCAGGCGCCCACGCCGGGATAGTTGCCGTAGCGGTTGAAATAGATCGAATCGTCGCCCGTGTGGTTGAAGACGCCGTCCAGGATGATGGAGATGCCCAGCTTCTCGGCTGCCTGGCTCAGCTCGGTAAAGTCCTGCTCGGTGCCCAGGATCGGGTCGATCTTGGTGTAGTCGGCCGTGTCGTAGCGGTGGTTGCTCGCGGCCTCAAAGATGGGGTTGAGGTAGATGGCCGTAAAGCCTAGCTCGGCAATGCGGGGCAGGTCATTTTGGATACCCTTGAGCGAGCCGCCGTAAAAATCCCAGGTCTTGATGGAGCCGTCTTCGGCACGCTCGTACTCGGGCGGTTCGTTCCAGTCCTCGACCATGCGGCGCTGGATTCCTTTGCGCGGTTTTTCAACTTCGGCAAGCGTACGTTCGCGCCAGTTTTCGTCGCGTGCATAGCGGTCGGGGAAGATCTGGTAGACCATACCGCGCTCGTACCAAGTGGGACGGTTCTCGCGGTGCTTGTAGACGGTAATCTGGAAGGACGGAACCTCGGCGTAGTCGTAGGTCACACCCTCGCCACCGGTGCGACCCTGCGGTGCACCCAGGCGTACCTCGGGCTGGCCCTCGATGTTGCAAATGAAGCTGTACCAGATAAGACAGGGCTCAGTGCACTCAAGCTCTACGGTAAATATGCCGTCGCCCTCGTGCGTCATGGGATACAGAGACTCACCGATCTCATCGACCCAGGTGCGCAGCGTAAGCGTTGCCTGCGCGGGATCGGCATCCTCTAAAATAACCGAGAGCGAAACGGAAGTTCCGGTGGTCACAGCGCCAAACGGAGTGCGAAACTGCGGTAGACGGCTGTTGTGAATCAATCTCATAATACGGTCCAGTTCAATAGAATCACGGCCTGCGGGCCATGAGCTTTACGCACAGATTGTAAGTATATCTGTTGTACACAGGCTGTATAAACAACATCCGTTTACCATCGGCGAACGGTTGTCCTAGAAAATCGTTTTACCACCAAAATTATCGCGATATTTAAAAACGTCTAAACCGATACTATTTGTAGCCAAACAAAAGTACCCCGGTTTACTACGACGAATTGAATGATCTCAACCACGGTCATTTTCGTGATATTAAAACCGCAGGTAGAGGCGTTGCCAATTTCGTAGATTACCCGCCGTGGTCGGCCGGAGCCATTTTGTCGTAGTAAACCGGCCCTCTTTTTAATGGAGAAGTTCAACGCAAAAGAGGGCGCCTGGTTGGGACGCCCTCTTTTGCTTTGAGGATTAAGTTTTAATCGTCCGGATTAGTGGCGCTTGCGGGTGGCCGTTGCCTTACGGACGGAGGTCTTCTTGGTCGGAGCCTTTTCCTCGGCCGGAACAGCGGGGGAGATCGGGGCCTCCTTGGCGGGCTCGGCCTTAGCCTCTGCCTTGGGAGCTGCAGCCTTGGTCGTGGTCTTCTTGGCCGTCGTCGTAGAGCGCTTGCGCGTGGTGGTCTTGGCAGCCGGCTTTGCCTCGACAGTTGCCTTGGCCTTGGGCTCGGAGGGCGCCTCCTCGACCTTGTCGGCGGGCTTTGCAGCAGCCTTCGGGGTCGTCTTCGCGGCGGCCTTCGTCGTAGCGGCCTTGGTCGTCGTCGACTTCGTAGCCGTGACCTTCTTGGCAGTCGTGGTCTTGGTCGCAGCCGTCTTCTTGGCAGCGGTCTTGGCCGGAGCCTTTGCCGCGGGCTCGGCCTTTGCCTCGGGAGCGGCCTCGGCCTCGGCGGCCTTCTTGGCAGCGGCGGTCGTACGCTTGCGCGTAGTCGATGCCTTGGCAGTAGTTCCCTTAGCGGCGCTAGTCTTGCTAGCAGCGGCCTTCGTGGTCGTGGCCTTCTTAGCCGTTGTCTTGCGAGTCGTCGTCTTCTTGGCGGCAGGCTTCGCAGCGGGCTTAACTTCGGCCTCGGCCGCCGGCTTCTCCTCGGCCTTGGGCTCCTCAACAGCAGCGGGCTCCTTAACGGTCGCCGCAGGTTCGGCCTCAGCGGCAGCGGGCTCCTTAACGGTCGCCGCAGGTTCGGCCTCAGCGGCAGCGGGCTCATCGACAGCTGCAACTTCAGCCACAGCCGCCGGCCTTTCAATCTCAGGGTGCATAAAGAAGTACAGGTCCAGATACTTATCGGCCGAGCGCGTCCAGCTAAAGTCCTGGCTCATGGCCTGCGTGACCAGCTTGTTCCATGCCTCACGGTTATCCCAGAACAGGCGCGCCGCGCGGAAGACCGCGTCGCCCATCTCGTCGCCATTAAAGTTGCTAAACGAGAAGCCCGTGCCCTCGCCGGTGAACTCGTTATACGGGATCACGGTGTCCTTCAAGCCACCGGTCTCGCGCACGATGGGTAGGGTGCCGTAGCGCATGGCGATGATCTGCGACAGACCGCAAGGCTCAAACTTCGAAGGCATCAGGAACATATCGGCGGCGGCGTACATGCGCTGCGACAGCGCCGGGTCAAATTCGATGCGTGCGGCCATGGTGCCGGGGTACTTGTCCTGGAAGTAGCGCAGGCCGTCCTCGTAGTCGCGGTCGCCGGTGCCCAGCACCGCCACCTGCACGCCGCCGGACAGGATGCGGTCGAGCGCGTACATGACCAGGTCCATGCCCTTCTGGCGCGTCAGGCGCGTGACCATCACCATAAGCGGGCGGTCGTCGCGAACCTCGAGGCCCAGCTCCTCCTGCAGCTTGGCCTTGCACACGGCCTTGCCGGAACGGTCGTCAACCGTGTAGTTGGCGGCAATGCGCTTGTCGGTTGCCGGGTCAAAGGCCGCCACGTCAATGCCGTTGAGGATGCCCTGCAGCGCATAGGAGCGCTCGCGCAGCACGCCGTCCAGGCCCTCGCCAAACTCGGGCGTCTGGATCTCGCCCGCATAGGTGGGGCTCACCGTGGTGATGGCATCGGCATAGTGCAGCGCGCCCAGCATGTAGTTGATACTGCAGGCGTCGCAACGCAACTGCGTAGCTGCCGCCGGAATATGCGCCACACCTAGGATGTCCTCCATCACGGTGTCGCTAACTGGCCCTGGAACGCTACGTTGTGGATCGAGAACACGGTCTTGACGCGGTCGTACAGCGGCAGGCCCTGGTAGAACTCGCGCAAGAACACGGGCGCCAGCGCCGTCTGCCAGTCGTTGCAGTGCAGGATGTCGCACTCAAAACCGGCCGGCAGGTGCTGCAGGCTTTCGGTGATGGCCTTGGAGAAGAACGCAAAGCGTTCGCCGTCGTCAAAGAAGCCGTACGGATAGTCGCGCGCAAAGTAGCGCTCGTTGTCCACGAACATATAGGTGACGCCGTCGCGCTCGAGCTTCTCCAGCCCGCAGTACTCATTGCGCCAGCCCAGGCTCACGTAAAAGTCGGCAAAGTGCTCCATTTGCGCCTTGTATTCGTCCTTGATGGTGGCGTACTTGGGCACCATCACGATGACCTCGGCGCCGGCGCGCACGAGTGCCGCAGGCAGCGAGCCCGCTACGTCGCCCAGGCCACCGGTCTTAACAAACGGTGCGCACTCGGCCGAGGCAAACACGATCTGCATCTTTTTGCTGGAATCTGCCATATTGTCTCCCATATTCCAATTCGAGAATAGCCGCCTGGCGCTAACCGGGCGGCTATTCTACATGTTACGAGCGATGTTGCGGTGTCAACGTTAACGTACGATGGTGGTGTCGGAAGTTAACGGAGCCTTTCCCAGCACCAGGATGTTCTCGGGCGTGCCGCGAAGCTCGGTGTTGGTGGGAACCACGTTGTTCTTGTCCAGGATGGCGTTCTCAACGCGGGCGCCGCTCTTGATGATGCAGCTCTGGTTGATGATCGAGTTGGTCACCGAAGCGCCTTCCTCGACCACAACGCCGCGAGACAGGATCGAGTTGCGCACGGTGCCCTTGATGATGCAGCCGGCCGAGATGATCGAGTTGCATGCGTGGCTGCCGGTCGCATAGCGCGAAGGCGGCACGTCGTGGGCCTTGGTCAGGATCGGGCGCTCGGGATCGAAGAGCTGGTCGGCCACGGTCTGGTCGAGCAGGTCCATGCTGCGACGATACAGCGACTTCTCGCTAAACACGCCCACGACCTCGCCCTTGTATTCGTAGCTGCACACGTCGATGTTGCCAAAGTCGCCCTGGAGTGCCTCGAGCAGGTCAAGATAGTCGGCGGCCTGGTAGTGGTCGATGATCTCGAGCAGCGTCTCGCGGTTGACGATGCAGCAGTCCATAGAGGCGTTGTCGCCGTACACGACGCCAGCGCTCACGCCCGTCAGGCGACCGTTCTCGTTAATCTCGAGCTTGGTCTCGTCATCGACGTTGCGCGTGGCCTTGCAGTACACCACGGTCATCTGGGCACCGGAGTTCTCGTGCGCGTCGATGATGGTGTTGAGGTCCATGTTAAAGATGATGTTGGTGCCCATCATCACAACATAGGGCTTGTCCGAGCGCTGGAACAGCGTCTTGTTGGAGATGATGTCGCGCAGCAGGAAGCGCATGCCGCCCTTGGTGGTGCCATACGCGTTGCCGGGCACCATGAACAGGCCGCCCTTCTTGCGGTCCAGGCCCCAGTCCTTGCCCGAACCCACGTGGTCGATCAGCGAGCGGTAATTGCCCGGCATGACGACGCCGACGGTCTTAATGCCGGCATTCATCATGTTGGACAGCGGGAAGTCGATCAGGCGGTAGCGGCCCAAAAACGGAACGGACGCGATGGGGCGGTCCTTGAGCAGCACGCTGCCGTAGGTCGAAGAGTAGTTAGCGGTGATATAACCGATGGCCTTGCGATTGATCATCGGATCATTCCCCCTTCCCGATAACGACGTCATTTCCAACGACGGCCGTATCCTTGGTGGTATCGACAGAGCCGAGCTTCACGCCCTCTTCGACCGTGGAGTTCTCGCCCAAAATAGCGCGGCAGATGTGCGCACCGCTCTTAACGTGCGCACCCGGCAGCAGCACGGAGTCCTCGACCACAGCGCGCTCCTCGATGATGACATCGGTCGAAAGGATCGAGTGGCGCGCGGTGCCGTAGATCTTGCAGCCGTTGGAGACCAGGCAGTCGTCCAGGCGGCCGTCCGGGCCAATGTAGTGCGGCGGACGCGTGGTGATGTTGGACATGATGGGGAAGTGCTTGTCGAACAGATCGAACTCGGGGTTGTTGCCCAGCAGGTCCATCGAGGTCTCGTGGAAGCTGGCGATGGTGCCAACGTCCTTCCAAAAGCCGTGGAACTCGTAGCTGTACAGGCGCTTGCCCTCGCCGAGCAGCTTGGGGATGATGTCCTTGCCAAAGTCGTGGCTCGAGCGCTGGTCCAGAGCGTCTTCCTCGAGCGCCTCGATCAGCACGTCTGCCGAGAAGATGTAGATGCCCATGGACGCGAGATTCGAATCGGGCTTATCGGGCTTCTCGGTGAACTTGGTGATGCGGCCGTCCTCGGGGTCGGTGGTCAGGATGCCAAAGCGGCTGGCCTCCTCCCACGGCACGGGCATAACGCTCACCGTGAGGTCGGCGTTGTTCTCAATGTGCGTCTTGAGCATCTTGCGGTAGTCCATGCGATACAGGTGATCGCCCGAAAGAATCAGGACGTACTTGGGGTCGTTGGCCTTGATGTAGTCCAGGTTCTGCGTAATGGCGTCGGCCGTGCCCGCATACCATGCGCCGCCGGTCTGCGTCTCGTACGGCGGCAGGATCGAAACGCCGCCGTCGCGGCTGTCTAGATCCCATGCCTCGCCGGAGCCCACGTAGGCATGCAGCAGGTAGGGGCGATACTGCGTCAGAACGCCCACCGTGTCGATGCCCGAGTTAGAGCAGTTGGACAGTGAAAAGTCGATAATGCGGAACTTGCCACCAAAGCTAACCGCCGGCTTGGCGATCTTTTGGGTGAGTGCCCCCAATCGGCTGCCCTGTCCTCCTGCGAGGAGCATCGCGATGCATTCTTTCTTACTCATCGATTTCTCCTTCTGTCATCGATGTTCCTAAACCCATTAGCGACGGGCGCGGCGCAACGTCACGCCCGTCGAGTAATGCCGTGCTGGCATAGGGGAGCTCGCGCGCCTTTACGCGTGCCAGATCTCGTCGCGGTACTCGCGAATGGTGCGGTCGCTCGAGAACCAGCCGCTCGAGGCGGTGTTGAGCAGGGCCTTGCGGTTCCAGGTTTCTTGGTCGCCATAGCTGCCCGTGAGTTTCTCCCACGCATCCACGTAGCTGCGGAAGTCTGCCATGACCAGGTCGGGGTCGTTGTTGTTTATGAGCTCGTTGTAGATGCTTTCGAAGTTGCCCGAAAGACCCGCAAAGGTGTTGTCCTTGAGCTCGTCCATCACGCGGCCCAGACGCTCGCGATCGTTGTTGAGCGTATCCCACGCAAAGTAGCTGTTGGATGCCCAGAGCTGCTCGACCTCGGGGGCGGTCAGGCCAAAGATGGCCTCGTTCTCGCGGCCGGCCAGGTCGGCGATCTCGATGTTAGCGCCGTCGAGGGTGCCCAGCGTAATGGCGCCGTTCATCATGAGCTTCATGTTGGACGTACCCGAGGCCTCCTTGCCGGCCGTGGAGATCTGCTCCGAGATCTCGGCGGCGGGGTAGATGAGCTGGGCGTTGCTCACGCGGAAGTTGGGGATAAAGCAGACCTTCATGACCTCGTTGACGCGCGGGTCGTTGTTGATGACGTCGGCCACGGAGTTAATGAGGCGGATGGTCTCCTTGGCGAAGGTGTAGCTCGAGGCAGCCTTGCCGCTAAAGATGAAGGTCGTCGGCGTCACGTGGAAGTTGGGATCGGCGATACGACGGTTGTAGATGTCCATCACCTTCATGATGTTCATGAGCTGGCGCTTGTAGGCGTGGAAGCGCTTAACCTGAACATCGAAGACGGTGTTGGGATCGATGACCAGACCGGTCTCGGCCTTAACGTAGGCAGCAAGGCGCTCCTTGTTGGCGCGCTTGGAGGCACCCACGGCCTTCAGGAACTCGGTGTCGTCCTTAAACTCCTTGAGCTTTTCAAGCTCAAAGGCGTCCTTCAGCCAGCCATCGCCAATGGCCTCGGTTACGAGCTTGGCGTAGGTGGGGTTGGCCTCGGCAAAGAAGCGACGGTGCGAGATGCCGTTGGTCTTGTTGTTGAACTTCTCGGGCGTCAGGGCATAGAAGTCCTTGAGCACGATGTTCTTGATGATGTCGGAGTGGATCTTGGCCACGCCGTTGACGCTATGACTGCAGATCACAGACAGGTTGGCCATGCGAATCTCGCCGTCCCACAGAATGGCGGTCTGGCGCAGACGCTCCTGCCATCCCTCCTGTGTGGTGTCGAACGACTCGTGCCAACGACGGCTGATTTCGTCGATGATCTGGTACACGCGGGGGAGGAGCTTGGAGAACGTGCCGATGGGCCACTTCTCCAGGGCCTCGGGCAGGATGGTGTGGTTGGTGTAGCTCACGACCTGCGTCACGATATTCCAGGCGTCATCCCACTCGAGCTTCTTCTCGTCGATGAGGATGCGCATGAGCTCGGGGCCGCACATGGCGGGGTGCGTGTCGTTGGTGTGGATGGCCACAAACTGCGGCAGCAGCTCCCAGTTCTCGCCGTGCTCCTTCTCAAAGGTGTCGAGCAGGCTGTAGATGCCGGCCGAAACAAACAGGTACTCCTGCTTCAGGCGCAGCAGACGGCCGTGCTCGCCGGCGTCGTTGGGGTAGAGGATGGCGCTGATTGCCTCGGCCTCGGCACGCTCGGCATCGGCCAGGGCGTAGTCGCCGCGGTTGAAGGCCTCCAGATCGAAGTGCTCCTCGACCGGCTCGGCAGCCCAGACGCGCAGTTTGTTGACGGTCTCGCCGGCATAGCCCACAACAGGGATGTCGTAAGGCACAGCCAAGATGTCCTGCGTGTCCACCGTGCGGTAGAACGTGCGGCCGTTCTCCTCAAAGCCCTCGACGTGGCCACCAAACTTAATGGTCACGGCCTTGTCCTGACGACGGACCTCCCAGGGATAGCCGTGGGTGAGCCACTCGTCGGTGGCCTCGACCTGGCTGCCGTTGACGATCTCCTGCTTAAACAGGCCGTAGCGGTAGCGCATGCCGTTGCCGTAGCCGGCAATGCCCTCGGCTGCCATGGAATCCAGGAAGCATGCGGCCAGACGGCCCAGGCCACCGTTGCCCAGTGCCGGATCGGGCTCCTGGTTCTCGATGACGGACAGGTCAAAGCCCATGTCGTCGAGTGCCTCGGCGACCATGTCGCGCACGCCAAAGTTGAGCAGGTAGTTGTCAAGCAGGCGGCCGATCAAAAACTCGATCGAGAAGTAGTACACGCGCTTCTTGCCCTCGGCGGTGACGCGGGCGTCACTCTTGGTGGCAACGGTGCGTGCCTTCTCGGCCACGAGCTTGGCCAGGGCGTTAAAGCGGTCCAGGTCGCTGGCGGCCTCGACGCTCTTGCCGCTGATGCTCATGACGGCATCGCGATAGAGCTCGGTAAACTCCTGCTTGTTGTCGAAGATCTTATTCATACGTTCCTTTCCCCCGGGGATGTTTCTCCCGGAACGGTTATGACTTGTATCCTACGCCTCGGCGAGGCGGGTAATTACAGCTGTAACGGCTTTGTTACGCATCCTTGGCAGACGGCTTAACAGAAGCTGCCTTGGCCTTGGGAGCAGCCTTTTTGGTGGCTGCCTTCTTCGTCGTGGTCTTGGAAGCGGGCTTGGTGGCAGACTTGGCAGTCTTCGCCTTGGCCGGAGCCTTCTTGGCGGCCGCGGTCTTGGGCTTCACCGAGGACGAGCGCTTGCGTGTCGCCTTCTTGGGCTTCTCGACCACGGGCGGCTTATAGCTGCTGGGACCACGGCGCTTGAGCACCACACCTGCCAGGCCGGGCACCTTAATCTCGATGGAGTCCATCTGCCGTTCCAGGGATAGGGCTCGCTCGAGCAGGTGTAGGGCTCCTCACCGGCGTATCCGCTGCCGCCAAACTCGGGACGGTCGGAATCGAAGATGACTTCCCAATCGCCCTCGCGCGGCACGCCCACGCGGAAGCTCTCGTAGCTCGCCGGGTCAAAGTTGATCAGGATCACCAGGTCGTCATCGATGTCCTCGCCCTGGCGCACAAAGCTCACGATGGACTGCTTGGGGTTGTCCGCGTCGATCCAGGTAAAGCCGTCGTCGGTGTAGCCGCGCTCGTACAGTGCGGGCTCGGCGGTGTACAGGTGGTTGAGCGCCTTGATAAACGCCTGATGATGACGGTGTGTCTCGTACTGCTCGGTCAGGAACCACTGAATGGACTCGTAGTAGCGCCACTCAATAAACTGGCCGATCTCGTTGCCCATAAAGTTGAGCTTGGCACCGGGATGCGTCATCTGATAGAAGGCCAGCGTGCGCAGGCCGGCAAACTGGCGCCACCAGTCGCCCGGCATGCGGCCGATGAGCGAGCACTTGCCGTGCACGACCTCGTCATGGCTGAGCGGGCAAATGAAGTTCTCGGTAAAGGCGTACATGATAGAGAACGTGAGCAGGCCGTGGTTGCCGGGGCGCCACGGAAAATCGGTCTGCATGTAGTGCAGGGTGTCGTTCATCCAGCCCATGTCCCACTTGTAGTGGAAGCCCAGGCCGCCGTCCTGCGGCGGATAGGTCACGAGCGGCCACGCGGTGGATTCCTCGGCCATCATCATCACGTCGGGGTAGTGCGCCTCCACGGCGCAGTTGACCTGACGGATAAACGCGCTGGCGTCTAGGTCTTCCTCGGTACCGTACTTGTTGAACTTCTTTTGGCCGGGATCGTCGATGCCAAAGTTGAGGTACAGCATACTGGACACGCCGTCCATGCGAATGCCGTCCACGTGGAAGTTCTCGAGCCAGTACAGAACGTTGGAGACCAGGAAGGAGCGTACCTCGCCGCGGGCGAAGTCGAACTTGTGCGTGCCCCAGTTGGGGTGAATCTCGTGCTCAAACAGCATGTGGCCGTTAAAGGTGGCAAGGCCGTGGGAGTCGGCGCAAAAACCGCCGGGCACCCAGTCCATGATCACGCCGATGCCTGCCTCGTGGCATGCATCGATAAAGTGCATGAGCTGCTGCGGGTTGCCGTAGCGCGACGTGGCGGCGTAGTAGCCGGTCGTCTGGTAGCCCCAGGAGCCATCGAAGGGATGCTCCATAAGCGGCATGACCTCGATATGCGTGTAGCCCATGTCGCGCACGTAGTCCACGAGCTCCACCGACAGGTCGTCGTAGGTGTAAAACTCGCCGCGTTGCGCGGGGAAGGGATCCATGGGGCCGGGGTAGTTGCCGTACTCGTCCGGCTCGCCCTGCGGCGCGTCGCCGTGGCGCTTCCACGAGCCAATATGCACCTCGTAGATGTTAAGGGGCTGCGTCATGTGGTTATGGCTGGCGCGGCGCTTGAGCCATGCAGCGTCGTTCCACTGGTAGCCATCGAGGGTCCACAGCACGCTCGCCGTTCCCGGAGGCACTCGGCCTTAAAGGCGTACGGATCGGCCTTGTAGAGCTTTTCGCCCTCGTTGGTCTCGATGAGGTATTTATAGAGCTGGCCCTGCTCGGCGCCAGGAATAAAGCCTTCCCAAATAGCGCTCGTATGCACGGGCACCAGCGGGTTGGCTTGCTCATCCCAGTCGTTAAATTCGCCAATAACGTGAACGCTCTTTACGTCGGGCGCCCAAACGCAAAAACGCCAGCCGCGCGTACGGTTCTGCGTGTCGGGGTGCGCGCCCATCTTTTCCCAGCTGCGCTCCCACGTACCGATGCCAAACAGATAGACATCGTCTTTGGTAAGCTCCGGCGCGTGCGGGGCGGCTTTACGGGTAGCAGGCTTTTTGGTTGCTGGCTTTAGCTTTGTATCGCTCACGTTTGATCCCATCATGACGCGGCAGCGTGTTGCCTTGGTGACTAGATGCGAAAGGTCCAAGGCTGCACGAATCGAAGGGACGGCGATAGTTCTATGATTCGTTCCACCTCGCGTGCTCGGTGGAACTTTCGGCAAAAACTACGATAACACCTGTTCGTTACTTATATGAACGAAAGTGTTTTTGCGGTGGCGTTTAATCGGTAAGCGCCATGTTTATGCCACTGGCAGAATTGCGATGGTAAAACTCTTGACAGTTTTACCAATTAGGGTTTCAAGATAGTTGGGTTGACGTTTGGTAAAACGTTTTTAGCAGGTTGTTTACTCTTTGACATTGAAAGGCTCGTTTATGGACCATATTGCTGCCCCAAGTGTTGCTTTTATTTTCGATTGCGACGGCACACTGGTTAATAGCACCCCCGTTTGGGCCTATGCCCAGCCCGAGTTATTGTGCCGTCATGGAGTTGACGTAACGGTCGACGATTTTGCCCAGTTTGAGCATTTGTCGCTCGAGGATGAGTGCCAGGCCTACCACGACACCTGGGGCATTGGCACAAATGGCGAGGAGCTCTACCGAGAGCTGAGCGACATCCTGATCGATGGCTACTCTAAGGTACCGCCGCGCGAGGGCCTGCTTGCATTTTTGAAGCAGGCGAAGGAGGCGGGCATTGCTATGTGCGTTGCCACGTCCACGCCGGCCGAGCTGGTTACGTCTGCGCTTGCGGGCGCCGGGCTCGATGCCTACATGGAGTTTGTGACCACCACGGGCGAGGCAGGGCGCTCCAAGCAGTTCCCCGACGTATACGAGCTGGCGCTGCGCCGCCTAGAGGAGCGTCACGGGCACAAGTTTGAGCGCGCCTGGGTGTTTGAGGACGCCGTCTTTGGCCTTAAGAGCTCTGGCACCGTCGGCTTTAAGCGTGTGGGCATTTATGACCCGCACGGTCGCATGGAGCGCGATGAGGTGTGTGCCAACTGCGACATCTTTATCGATAGCTATGAGGACCTGGATTTGGCCCGCGTGCTTGCGTTTGAGGGTTAGGCGAGAGCTGTGGCTTGTAAGGTATTAGTGGTCTGTGGCTCGCCCGTGGTGGCGAGCGCGAATTTGTTGCGTCGGCTAGCGGGGGAGTGCGATCACGTTGTCGCCGTGGACCGCGGGCTCGACGCGCTTTTGGGTGCGGGACTGGGCTGCGACGTGTATGTGGGAGATGCTGACACGGTGAGTGATGCCGGTCGCGTGTTGGTTGATGCCGCCACCGACTTTGAAGTTGAGCGTCACGACCCCTACAAGGACTATACCGATCTGGCGCTGGCGCTCGATTCCGTTCGCCGTCGCTGGCCGGGTGCCGAAGTGGTTGCGACCTGCGCTACCGGCGGCCGCCCGGATATGGCGCTTTCTGTACTGGGGCTGCTCGCAGGTTACGAGGATGCCCCAGTCTGGATCGCCGAGGACAAGGTGATCGCCCGCATCCTTCACACAGGCGAGTCGTGGACCATCGAAGGCGCTGACGGCAAGACGTTCTCCATCATCGCCATAGCCCCCAACACCAAGGTAAGCGAACATGGCCTAGAGTGGGGGCTGGATCACGCTTCGTTAGGTCTACTAGCCGACACGGGCATCAGCAACGTCGTCAGGTCAACAGCCACGATCCAAGCCCACACCGGCACCGCCATCGCTTACCTCTACAAGTAAAGGCCATCGCATCAGGGTTTTATCGGGACGGGGCAGAAATAATCGCTCGAAGAGTGATTATTTCTGCCCCGTCCCAGGAAAACCCGTAAGTGCGAGGATCAATTGCAAAAAACTTCTTGCACTACCAAGAATCTTCCCCTATAGTATCTCCTCGTCACGGGGGCGTAGCTCAGCTGGGAGAGCGCTTGACTGGCAGTCAAGAGGTCAGGGGTTCATCCCCCTCGTCTCCGACCTCGTGAATGCAAAGCCTCCGGGAAACCGGAGGCTTTTTTCATAGAGCCACGCGCAAACC
>ENA-OQED01000500-OQED01000500.1-human-gut-metagenome-genome-assembly--contig:-NODE-500-length-15349-cov-1.691499_pt1 | contig 15349 bp, 17 predicted proteins | sample MGYA00242790_ERZ504625 | MGnify/ENA primary metagenome ERZ504625 (study PRJEB26092, sample SAMD00036345) | human gut metagenome | host: Homo sapiens | study: EMG produced TPA metagenomics assembly of...
GTTCAAGTCCCATTCGGGTCGCCATCTTGCCTCGGTAGCTCAGTCGGTAGAGCAGGGGACTGAAAATCCCCGTGTCAGTGGTTCGATTCCGCTCTGAGGCACCACTTGACATCATGCCCGCTATGCGGGCTTTTTTCGTATGTATATATCGGAGGTATTCAATGGAGGCCCTTCTCGCTTCGTTTCTCGTGGTCTTCCTGGCAGAGCTTGGGGATAAGACGCAGCTCATTGTCATGGCGTTCACGGCCAAGTACCGCTGGCAATCTGTCTTTGCCGGCATGACGATCGGCATCTTCCTCGTGCATTCGCTGGCTGTAGCTGTGGGCTCTCTGGCAGGACAGCTCATCCCGGTCTATCTCATGACGGTCATCGCATCCTGCTTGTTCATCGGCTTTGGCGTCTGGACGCTGCGCGGTGACGATGAGGAAGAAGAGGAGGCGGCAACGTCGCGCTTCGGTCCGCTGCTGACGGTCGCCATGACGTTCATCGTCGGTGAGATGGGCGACAAGACGCAGTTCGCGGCGATGACGATGGCAGCGCAGTACGATTCTTGGCCAATGGTCCTCTTGGGAGCTGTGGTCGGCATGGTGCTCGCTGACAGCCTGGGCATCCTTGCGGGGGCTTTCCTGCACCGTAAATTGCCGGCCAGGAAGATGCGCTACCTGTCGGCTGGGATCTTCCTGTTCTTCGGTGTGTTGGGCCTGCTGCAGAGCGCGTTCCAGGGCGTGTTCGCGTGACCGTTTTCCTTGTATTTTCCAGATTGTGATGTATAATGAGTGTAGTTTGAGATATCGATAAAAAGAAAGGAAGACTTGCAAACATGGAACAGTTTTCGACGATGTTCTTGGAGTTCATTGCCTCGTGGGGGTACTTCGCGATTGCCATCCTCATGGCTGCGGAGAATGCCTGCATCCCAATCCCCAGTGAGCTCATCCTCGGCTTTGCGGGTTATCTGATCTTCTCGGGGCAGCTGACATTTGCAGGCGCCCTGACGGCGGGCATGGTCGGCGGCATGCTCGGCTCGATCTTTGCCTATCTCGTCGGCCATTACGGCGGACGCAGTTTCGTCGACCGCTACGGCCATTACTTCTTCATCAAGAAGTCGCATGTCGATGTCGCGCAGAACTGGTTCGACAAGTACGGCCTCAAGGCTGTCTTCTTCAGCCGCATGCTTCCGGTCGTGCGCACGTTCATCTCGCTGCCGGCAGGCTTTGCGCATGTCGACATGAAGCGCTTCCTCATCCTGACGTTTGCGGGCGCACTGCCCTGGACGGCCCTGATCCTCTACGCCGGCATGATGCTCGGCGAGAGCTGGAAGGTCCTCACGCAGATTGGCCATGAGGCGAGCATTGTCTTCGTCGTGGTCGCCGCCATCGTCATCGGCGCTCTCTACATCCGCCATAAGAAGAGAAAAAACGCGCAGGAAAGCGTTGACGCAGAGTAAACACAAAGAAAGAAAAGCCATCTCCAAGCCGCATGGACTCGGAGATGGCTTTTTGTTGCGCGCTTCTCAGCGCAGCAGGAAGAAGAGCGCGGGGAAGATGACGGGTAGGAAGGCCGCCGTCGTGATGACGAAGGAGGCGACGGAGAGGTCGGTCGTCAGGTGGTAGAGGCGCGCGGTCAGCACGGCGTTGATGGCCGTCGGGCAGAAGGCGCAGATCAGCAGGGTGCTCTGTACAACGGGGTCGCTGACGAAGAGGTAGATTAGCACGCCGAAGATGGCCGGCGTGATCACGAAGCGCAGGGCGGTCAAGGAGCGCACTTGGCGCTCGTAGCGGCGCACTTGCCCAAAGTCAATGAGGAAGCCGACGGGTAGCATGGCAATCCAGGCGGCGATGTGGACGAGTCCCTGGAAGACGGTGCCGAGTACGGCCGGGCGAGCGATGCCGAAGGCGTTGAACAAGAGCCCCACCGCGATGCCGAGCAGGCTCATCTGATTGAGCGAGAAGAACATCTCGCAGAAGCTCTTGAAGCGATTCGTCTTGCGGATGGCGTGCGTGTGCTTTATGTAGCAGTACTGGGCCATCGGGAAGATGACGAGCACGAGCATGATGTTCTGGCACGTGCCGATGATTTGCGTGTAGGCGAAGCCCTGCTCGGCATAGAGGATGAAGGCGCAGACGCCACCGAGCGTGCCGATGTTCGAGAGCATGGCACTCGCGACGTAGGCGCCGCGGTCGAGCCAGCTCGCATAATGCCTGGCGAAGAGCAGGCTGCCGATGGCGCCTGGCACGAGGATCAGCAGGAAGCCGAAGAGCGGGACGATCAGCAGGTTCCACGAGATCGGCAGGACCCAGAAACTCAGCAGGGCGAGGATGGTGTAGATGCAGACGATGTTGAAGCGGATGAGCTTGTTGATGGACTCGCCAGAGACGAGATGGCGCTGGTGCAGGTAGTAGCCGACGGCCAGCGGCGCGATGAGGTCGGTCAACACGAAGATCAGCCGCAGATTCATAGCGTCCATGTGGTCACTTCTTTCTAGATATCGGATCGATAAATTACGTTATCACATTAATCCTAGCATGTTTGGAAGGGTTTGTAAATCGAGGGGCTTGTGTTATACTTTGCATGAGGCAATGGGGCCTCGGGAATCAGGAGGGGTATTGTGCGTAATCTCGTCATTGGATCGTGTCTCTTGTCCCTGGCCGGGAGCATCTGGGGCGGCATGTTCATCGCCGTGCGGCTCGCAATCTTTGTCATCCCGCCGGTGCCGCTCGTCTGGATGCGCTACGGGACGGCGCTGCTGGCCCTGACCATCCTGATGGTCATCACGCATTCGTCCTGGCATATCGACAAGAAGGATTGCAAGCTGCTGCTCCTGTCCGCTCTTTCCGGCCAAGTGCTCTCCATCGTGACGCAGGAGACGGGTACGATGATGACCTCCGCGCAGACGGGCTCGGTCATCACGGCTGCCACGCCCGCGTTCATGGTCGTCTTCGGCTATGTCCTTCTCCATGAAAAACTCACGGCAGGGCGGATCATCTCCGTCGTTCTCGCCACGATCGGCGTTCTGTTCATCGTCCTGGATCCGGATAACTTTGATATCAATCCGCTCGGAGGACTCTCGCTGTTCGTGGCAGCCGTCACATGGGCCTTCATGTCGGTCCTCTTGAAATTCCTTTCGGAGTATCCCGTCATCACGGTGACGTTCTACAGCGTGCTCATCGCCTTCTTGACGCTGACGCCGTACGGCCTTTACTGGCTGCTGACTTCTGCGGATTACGCGGCGATGTCAGCGCCGTCCGTCTGGGGCTCGGTGCTCTACCTCGGCTTCATCTCGACGACGTCTGGCTTCTGTCTCTGGAACAAGGGGCTCCTCTATATGGATGCCTCGCTTGGCGGTCTCTTCATGTTCTTCCAGCCGACCGTCGGGACGTTCCTCGGCTGGCTGCTGCTCGCTGAGCCAGTCACGCTCTACTTCTGGATCGGCTTCACGCTGATCGCAGTCGGTGTCGTGCTCGCGCTGCGCGGAGGCAATACGACGGCTGCCGAGAAGCTCGCGCGCTGTCATCAGGACAGCGGGAAGGCCTCACACCCCGGCGGAGCTGAATGCGATGGCACTTGAATAATGCTTGCATTCGAGCGCAGCTCGTGGTATACTAATTTAGTCGCTGAAAAGCGAAGATGTAACTCTGCTCCTCGTAGTGGGGGGAGCCAAAGACCAAAGAGGGAGGTGATTTCGTGAGAAAGTACGAAGTCATATTTATCGTGAAACCGATGGAAGAGGATGCAACGAACGCTGTCATCGAGAAGTTCAGCAACCTGATCCAGAACAACGGTGGTACTATCGATAAAGAAGATCGCTGGGGCAAGAAGCGTCTTGCTTATGAGATCAAGGACTGCACGGAAGGTTTCTACTGCCTGTTCAACGTTACGTGTGAGCCGGCATGCGTTGCTGAGTGCGACCGTGTCATGAAGATTACGGACGAGATCCTCAAGCACATGATCGTCAAATCCGACGAGGAGTGAGCGAGAGACTTGTAGAAGTCTTCAATTTCTTTAAGATGTACTACACCATATGGGTGTCAGGGAGGCATACCTCATGAACAAGGCAATTCTGATTGGACGTCTGACTCGTGATCCTGAGGTCCGTTATACGCAGTCTGGTGTGGCTGTATGCACATTCACACTGGCTGTTGACCGCCGTTTCGCTCGCAGAGATGCCAATGATGGCCAGCCAACGGCGGATTTCATTCCCATTGTGACCTGGCGCAAGCTTGCTGAGATCTGTGGTAACAACCTGATCAAAGGCCGCCGCATCTCGGTGGAAGGCCGCATCCAGGTCAGGAACTACGAGGCACAGGACGGTTCGAAGCGTTATGTGACCGAAATCGTAGCAGATGAGATCGAGTTCCTCGATTCGAGAAACTCGGCTCCGCACGAGGGCGGCTTTGGCGGTGCTCCGGCACCGCAGCCACAGCAGCAGCAGAAACCGGCTGATGCTGGATCGTTTGGTCCGTCTATCCCTGATGAAGAAATCCCATTTTAAGACTGGAGGGGAATTACTTTGATGAGACGTGACAGAGGCAGAAGACCTCGCAGAAAGGTCTGCTCGTTCTGCGTAGACAAGGTCGATCATATCGACTATAAAGACGTTGCAAAACTGCGCCGCTTCGTTACGGAGCGCGGCAAGATTTTACCGCGTCGTATCTCCGGCAACTGCGCTAAGCATCAGCGTCAGGTGACGGTTGCAATCAAGCGCGCACGCAATATCGCATTGCTGCCGTTTACTGCAGAATAATGATGACAAGGCGCTGTACTTCGGTACAGCGCTTTTTTTGTTGGTAACAGGAGAAAGAAAGGAGCATCATCATGCACAGGCGCATCGAGAGTGCCATGACCATGATGACGGACCCGCGTCATTTCAAACTGCGCCTCTTTATTGAAGGCAATATCATCGGTGTGGCCACGGGCATGGTCATCGCGCTGTTTCGCTACCTGCTCGAGCTGTCGGAAGAATACCTGCCCGTGCTCTACCGCTGGCTGCCGGAGCACATCGCCTGGATTCCGGTCTGGTTTATCGGCCTGACTATCTGCGCATGGATCCTCTACCGCATCGTGCGCAAGGACGGCATGACGTCGGGGTCGGGCATCCCGCAGATCAAGGGCATCCTGCTCGGGGAGATGGACATGAACTGGGCGCGCGTGCTCGTGCTGAAGTTTTTTGGCGCCGTGCTCGGCATCGGGGCGGGCATGTCGCTCGGCCGCGAGGGCCCGAGCGTCCAGCTCGGCGCCTGCCTCGGCCAGGGGCTTGGCCGCCTCACGCACCGCTCGTACGCAGAGAGCCATTACCTGCTGACGGCCGGCGCAGGTGCGGGCCTCGCCGCCGCCTTCAACGCGCCGCTCGCCGGCGTGATTTTCTGCCTGGAGGAACTCACGAAGAACTTCTCGGCCTTTGTGCTCATGGGTGCAATCTCGGCAGCGGTCACGGCGACGACGGTCACGCAGTATTTCTTCGGCATGCAGCCCGTCTTCCACATGGGCGTCGTGCCGGTCATCGACACGGGACACATGTACATCCTGCTCATCGTACTCGGCGCATTCGTCGGCCTGCTGGGCCTCGCATTCAACCCGATGCTCACGCGCTCTCAGGACTTTTATAAGAGAATACCGGCGCGTTGCCGCCTTCTCGTGCCGCTCTTCTGCGCGGGCATCCTGGGCTTCCTGCTGCCAGAGATTTTAGGTGGCGGCAGCCGCCTCGTCGATTCGCTCGTCGTGACAAACTACACGATGGCCTTTCTCGTGCTGCTGCTCGTCGGCAAGTTCCTCTTCACGATGATCTGCTTCGGCTCCGGTGTGCCGGGCGGCATCTTCCTGCCGATGCTCGTGCTCGGCTCGGTCGGCGGCGCGGTCTTCGCCAAGATTGCGATCTTCTTCCAATGGATGCCGGAACTCTTTGCCGTCAACTGCATCGTCTTCGGCATGGCGGCGTACTTCTCGGCCGTCGTCAAGTCGCCAATCACGGGCAGTGTCCTGATCATGGAGATGACGGGCTCCTTTGAACACATGCTCGCGCTGATTATCGTCTCGATGACGGCCTATCTCGTCTCGGACCTCACGGGCGGGGTACCGGTCTACGACATGCTCCTCTCGCGCAGCCTGGCCGTGCGCGAGAAGATCGCGCGCCGCATCCGCCACCGCCGCATCCTCCTCGAGGTGTCAGTCGGCGTCAAGTCGGCTCTCGATGGCGCTGAGGTCGCCAAGACGCTCTGGCCATCCGGCTGCGTGCTTGTCAATGTGCGCCGCGGCCCGCAGGAGATTGCGCCGCGCGACGACCTCAGACTGCAGGCAGGGGATGAACTCTTTGTGCTGACGGATGCCGACGACACGGCGGCTCTGCAGGCGCTCGCCGCGGAACATCCGGATTAATAGATTACAGGCCGGAGATACGGCAGAGAATCGGCAAACTCCTGTTCATTCCTGCCATTTATCGATGGATACGCGAGATTCTTTGCAGAAAGACTTGATAATTTTCCTGGTATCTAGTACAATAATCGTACAACAAGAGCAAACAATAAATGTGAATTGGTTTCATAGGAGTGAGCAATATGTTTTTGGAAGAACGTCAGGACATCATCCTGAGCATGCTGGCACGTGACGGCAAAGTCCGCGTGCGCGACCTCAGCGAGAAGTTCAAGGTCACGGAAGACTGCATCCGCAAGGACCTCGGCGCACTCGAGAAGAAGGGCAAGCTCAAGCGCACGTACGGCGGTGCGGTCCGCATCCGCGAGAACAGCCACATGGTCGAGGTCAGCAAGCACCGCAATACGGATGTCGAGGCGAAGCAGCGCATCGCGCAGGCGGCGGTCAAACTCATCCACGAGAAGGACATGGTCTTCCTCGACATCTCGACGAGCAACCTCGCCATCGCGGAACTCCTCGTCAAGATGGAGCTCGAGGTCACGGTCGTCACGAACATGATCGATATCCTCGTCGTCCTCGCGCGCAACCCGAAAATCCGTGTCGTCTTTGCCGGCGGCAAGATCAATAAGAGCCGCGATGGCTTCTGGGGCGGCATGACGCTCGACTTCATCTCGCGCCTCAAGTCGGACATCGCCTTCGTCGGCGCAGTCGGCGTCGACGTCAAGGAGAACAGCGTCTCGACGTACGATATCGACGACGGCATCAACAAGGCGGCCATCATCCGCCATAGCAAGAAGGCATACGTCGTCGCAGAGGCGCGCAAGCTCAGCACGGACGGCAACTACAACTACACGACGCTCGACACGCTCTCGGGTCTCATCACCGATTCGGAGCCGGCGGCGGACATCCGTGCAGCGGCGGATTCGTACGGTGTGGAGATTATTCTGCCATGATGATCTCTATGCCCGTATGGATTTCGCGGTTGAATTGGAAAACTCTATATACGGGCATCCTGGAAGGACTGAAGGTATTTGCGTTTTACCTCGCAGTCCTTTCCCTTTTTCGGGCTTCTTCATCGCCTGGATGGCACCGTACATGGGACCGGGCACGGGGGGGCATGATATCTTTCTCGCGCTATGGCGCGGCTTCCGCCTCTCGATGCAGACGGCTGGTGCCCTGACGCTCGTGAGCTTTGTTCCGGGGCTGCTGCTTCATTTCTGGAAGCCGCGCTGGGGAAGACGGCTCGTGCTCGCCTTGAACGGCGTGCTGCTCTCGGCGCTCTCCATTCTCTTTGTCGCGAGCTTCCCGTTTTACCGCCAGTTCCACGCGAATTTCAACCAGATGCTCTTCACTGGGGCCAACGACGACATCTACGCGCTCTTCATCACGATGGTGCAGCAGTACTATCTGCCCGTGCGCCTCGCCGGGGCCCTGCTGCTCGCCTACGTCCTCTGGCGCGGGCTGCGCGCTTTCCTGGGCTGCACGTGGCTTGAGGACTTCCTCGACGGCTTGCGCCTGCCTGCGACGCTGCGCTGGCTCGGCCGCCTGGCCTTCCTGTACCTGACGTACATCGTCGTGCTGCTCGGCATCTTCGGCGGCAGCCTGGGCTGGCAGACGGCGGTCAACTGGGAGAACGCCGGCGTCACGAAGGACGAGTTCCTCAATGAGGCCATCCTCGACAATGTGCAGGCCATCTACCGCGCCTACAATCTAAACGAACGCATGCTGGCCTGCAATGGCCTCGACTTCACGACAGAGGACATCCGCAATCTGGCGGCCAAGCTCTCGGGCAAGCCGGCCGATACGGATGACCTTGACGTCTACCTGACGAAAGAGGCACAGGGGCCGCAGGTCGAGAAGCCGACACAGGTCATCGTCATCCTGTCGGAGAGCTTTGCCAACTGGCCGCTGCTCGACAAGTACAAGGACATCCCCATCTCGCACGGCATGCGCAGCCTCATCGCCGAGGAAGATACGGACTACTGTCCGACGTTCCTGCCGAATGGCGCGAGCACCGTTTCGGCCGTCACGGGTGTCGTGACGGACTTTGCGGACGCCAATCTTTACCTGACGACGATGCCGGAGTCGTTTGACGCGCCGTATCCGACGGCCAGTGCGCCGCAGATGGAAAAACTCGGCTACGAGACGAATTTCTGGTATGCGGGGCCGTCGACCTGGGAGCGCATCGGCGCTTTCACGCAGGCGCAGGGCTTCGAGCACTTCTACAGCCGCGGTGACTTCGGCGATGTGCCGGGCAGCGTCTGGGGCTGTGAGGACGAAGTCCTCTACGAGAAGGTGCTCGATGGTCTCGACCCTGCGACGCCGAGCTTCAACGTGCTCCTGAACGCTTCGAACCACTCGCCGTACGACCTTGACCTTGCGGCCAAGGGCTTTGACAAGGAGGCGGTGCGCGAGGCGCTTCCTGAAGACCATCAGCAGGACGAAGAGCTCCTCAAGGAACTCGGCCACTACTGGTATGCCGACCGCGAGCTCGCGAAGTTCGTCCAGGCGGTCAAGGCAAAGTGCCCGGACAGCCTCATCGTCATCGTCGGCGATCACGGTGACCGCTACAACATCGACAAGACGCCGACGATGTACGAGCGCTACGGCATCCCGTTCATCATCACGGGCAAGGGCATCCACAAGGGCACGCTGCTCCCGGATGCGGCCGGCAGTCAGATCGACATCATGCCGACCATCTACGAGCTCATCGCACCGAAGGGCTTCTCGTACATGACCGTCGGCTCGAGCCTGACGCGCACGAACCGTCAGGGTGTCAACTACGGCTTCTTCATCACGCACCATGCCATCGGCAAGGCAGACACCGTGCCGCTCGTGCCGGAGTCTGTCGACGGCACGGAGCCGGTGCTCGACCAGCAGGCGATGGAGGACTACATCAACGGTGTCCGCAGCGTCTCGTGGTGGCGCCCGAAGTACGGTGCCATTCTCGACGAGACGAAGCTTGAGGGGCGCCGCTGAGCTGATGAAGGGAGAAAAAACGATGATTTCACTGAAAGACTGCCAGCTCTGCCCGCGTCGCTGTGGTGTCGACCGCACGCAGCGGGCGGGCTTCTGCGGGGCAGGGGCGAAGGCGCGCATCGCGCTCGTCTCGCTGCACAAGTGGGAGGAGCCATGTCTCACAGGCGCCGATGGGCGCGGTGCGGGCACGGTATTCTTCTCGTACTGCAACCTGCGCTGCTGCTTCTGTCAGAATCACGAGATCTCGCATGAGGGCTTCGGCTATGAAGTTACAGATGAGCGGCTCGCGGCGATTTTCCTCGAGCAGCAGGCGCGCGGTGCGGCGACGCTCGACCTCGTGACGCCGACGCATTACGTGCCGGAGATCCTGCATGCACTCGAGACGGCCAGGGAGCAGGGCTTCCACCTGCCCGTCGTCTACAACTCCGGCGCCTATGAGACAGAGGAGACGATCGAGGTGCTGCGCGGCCAGGTCGACATCTTCCTGCCGGACCTGAAGTACGCCGACGAGGCGAGTGCGCGCGAGTACTCGCTCGCGCCCGATTACTTCGCCGTCGCGACAAAGGCCATCCTGCGCATGTACGATGAGGTCGGCCCGCTGCAGTTTGCGCCGGACGGCCAGCTCAAGAAGGGCGTCATCATCCGCCATCTCGTGCTGCCGGGCCACCGCCACGAGAGCATGCGCGTGCTCGACTGGATCTACAAGGCATTCGGCGATACGGTGCAGATCTCCCTGATGAACCAGTACACGCCGATGTACCGGGCGGCAGAGCACAAGGGCATGAACCGCCGCCTGACGACGTTTGAGTATCAGTCGGTCGTCGACCACGCCCTAAAGCTCGGCATCACGCACTGCTACGTGCAGCAGGGCCGCACGGCCGATACAAAATTCGTGCCGCATTTTGACGGCAGCGGCGTCGAGCAGGGATGATACGCATGACTTACCGATAGAAGGATTTGCGATAGGGAGGCGTACTGCTTGGACAACATTTTCATCACGGTATTCTTGTTTTGCTTCTCATTGCTGCCGATGGCCTATCTGCGCTACTATCCGTTCCGGGTCATCGCGACGCCGCGCGAGCAGCGCATCCTGATCGTCGGTCATCTCATCATCTTTGCGGCTGAGTTCTTGCTCGTCGCAGCGCTCTTCGTTTTGGGCCATGCGGCGATACAGGAAAACGCCTTCCCAAAACTCTACTTCATCTGCTACTGGCCGCACTTCCTGCTGCTGATGTTCACGATACGCCCGTTTTGGTTCCACCATCTCTTCGTGCTCGGGCTGCAGGCCATCTACATGGTCTTTCTCCACACGGCGGCCATCCTGCTCCTGAAGCAGATCTGGATGCAGACGACCTATTTTATCAGTCTGTACTTTCTCTGCTATCTCGGCCTGGTGCTGATCAGCTTCCCGTGGATGATACGGCTGTTCGGCAAGCTCTTCGTGCGAGAGCAGCTGCTGAGGAAGCGGCAGACGGCGGCCTTCTGGAAGTACCTTGGCTTTGTGCCGCTGCTCCTTGCCTATTATCAGGGGAGCATGGTGCTCCGGCAGGTCCAGGATCTGTCGGATATCCACCTGTATATGCTGGTGAGCCCGGGTGATCCTTGTCACCATCGGGATTGGCCTCATCCTCTCGGTGCGCAGCGGCTACCGTCAGGCCTGCATCATGATCCGCGCGAAGGAGTGCAGTATGGCGATACAGGAGCAGCTCCGCGAGATTCACGACTATGCCGATACCATGCAGGAGAAGCAGCAGCAGCTCGCCATCATGCGCCACGACAGCCGCCACCAGCTGCGCATGCTGGCCGAACTCGTTGAGAGCGGCCACTACGACGAAGCTGAGCGGCAACTGCTCGCCATGAGAAAGGAATTGAAGCAGCAATGAGCTTTGACATGACGACATTTGGCATCACGCTGGTCTATGTCCTGATCCTGCAGCCTTTTGCACTCCTGCAGATCCTGCCATTCCGACGCGTCCTGCCCCGTGTGCAGAAACGGCATATCCTCATCTTCTGGTGCCTGCTCATTGCACTGGAAGTCGGCCTCATCACCGCGATTGTCTCGCTGGATGTATTCCCCTTGCGCCAGACTGCCTACTGGCGTCTCGGATACCTCGTCTGGATTCCCCAGTTCGTGCTTGCCCTCTGCTTCACGCGCCGTTTCTGGATGGGACATATCTTCATTGCGGCCTTCCGCATCCTGTTCTCGGGCATCATCTATACGGTCACGCGTGCCATCCTGCTGACCTTCTGCCCGGACAGGCTGCTTCCTAGTCTCTACTTCGAACAAATCCTGCTCTATGGTGCGCTGTCTCTTCTGGCCTTCCCGTTCCTTGTGCGCTTTTTCACCGACACCTTCCGCCACTTCGAGGTGGCCTCGACGCGCCGCTACTGGCGCGTCATCACCCTGATTCCCGTGCTGCTCGCCGCCGAGTTGCTCTACCAGAGCCTTCTCGATTCGCAGGAGAAGATCCTTGACTTACTGCTGCCGCGCCTCATGCTGCTCCTCGTCATCGTCCTGCTTATGGCCAGCATCCGCAGCAGCCAGCGTGAAGTCTATCGCGAATTACAGGTATTCGAAAAAGAACACGAGCTGCAGCAGCAGCTCGTGTCAACGGTGTATTATGTGAAGAGATCAGAGGAGTTACGGCAGCGCATGGCTGTTCTTTACGAGAAGAAGCGGCAGCACATCGACCATCTGCTCGAGCTCGTGCGCCATCGCGACCGCGAGGGGACTCTGACGTACATCGAGGCGCTCGGTGCGCAGCTTAGCCGCACGAAGCTGCTGCAGTACTGCAAGAACATCCTGATCAACGCGGCCTTGACGGTCTACTTTGCGCGCGCCAAGGAGCTCTCCATCTCCGTGACGGCCACCGTCGACCTGCCGGAAGAGCTCTTCTGCAGCGGCGACCTCTCCATCGTGCTCTCGAACCTCGTGGAGAATGCCCTGATCGCGAGCCAGAAGCAGCCGCCATCGGCGCGCCACATCGTCGTCATGACGATGTGCCAGGGAAATGTCGTCAACGTGCTCGTCAAGAATCGCTTTGATGCGCCTGTCGAGTTCGATGAGGACGGATTGCCCGTGACGCACGTCAGGGGACATGGCCTTGGCATGAAGTCCTTGGCCCGCTTCCGCGACAAGTACGGCGCCACTGTCTTCTGCCAGCAGAAAGAAGGCTGGTTCACGACCTACCTCCAGATACCGCTCCCCGCATCGTCATGACGGCATCACATCTGCTTTGCCGTGAACATGAATTGGAAGTAGAGTTCCTGAAAATCCCGGTACTTGCGCTTGCCAAGCGGGATTTCCTGTCCGGCAATCTCCACGTAGTCCGACTTGATCATGTGGACGGCGGCGAGATTGACGAGGTAGCCCTTGTTCGGCGAGGCGAACTGTCCCGGCGCGATCTTGTTGAGTGCATCCTTCATCTCCTGGCCGGACTTGCGCGTCTCGAGAACCGTGCCGTCTGCCAGGTGGACCCGCAGGATGTGGCCGCTGCTCTCGAAGTAGAGGATCTGCGCGATTTCCTCGATGCAGATGCCGCCGCCTACGAGCCGCAGCACGATCTTGGCGCTGTTGCGCTGGCGGATGAACGAGATGGCCCGGTCCATCGCCTTGTTGAACTGGCTCTGCGTGAACGGCTTCAGCAGGTAGTCCGTGGCCTTGACCGCAAAGGCGTCCACGGCGAACTCATCGCTCGTCGTCAGGAAGATGATCTCCGTGGCGCGGTTGTATTTGCGCAGCTCGCGGGCAACCTCCGTGCCGAGGATTCCCGGCATGCAGACGTCGAGCAGGACAATGTCAAAGACAGCGCCCTGTTCGATCGTATCGACAAAGGAGAAGGATTTGTCAAATGTTTCATAGGACACCGTGTCGTGTTTATTTTGGAAATACGTCTCAGATGAGCGTCGGATGGATTGAATCTGGTCCGGCTGATCATCACAGATGGCGATACGCAGCATGGAGTCACATCCTTTCGTATATCTTGTCTTAATTTACAGTATACTCGCTTTTATGCGATACGCAAAAAACCGTCCTAAAAGGGCGGTTTTTTTGCATGAACGGGCAAATACCCGTTTGCACGCCGGGCTGCAGGCGGCGGATTCGTGTATTTATGCCAAAAAACGGCCATTTCATGACAAGAGAAACGATTCATGCTTTCTGTATGGTATCCTGAATGTGGACAAGATGGAATGCCACAGGATAGCTGGGGTTATCATTGATGAAAGATTTGTATTGCAATATAAATTCCAAATTATCTAATCATGAGTAGTTCGAAAGGGGATGTCATTTTATGAACCGGATTTTCAAAGTCATTTGGAGCAAGACAAAGCACTGCTACATCGTCGTGTCGGAGTACGCCAAAGCCAACACGAAAGCAGTGCACACCGGCCTGCGCACAACCGCCGCAGCTGCAGCCGTAGCCGCCATGCTGCTCGCACCCGTCAACTACAATTACGCCTGGGCCGCGGACCCCACCGTGACGGTCGAGGTGGTGGATTCGAGCACTACTACGCAGACGGCGACGGTGTACACCACAGATGGTGCGTACAGCAAGACGGAAACAGACAACAAGCTGGCCGATAAGGCAAATGCGGCTGACGTGTACAGCAAGACGGAAGCTGACAATGCAGATAAGCAGCTCCAGACCAATATTGATACCGAGAAAACTGCCCGCGAAGCCGGCGATAAGGCCCTGGATGACCGCATTACTGCCGTTAAGGACTATGTACTGAATGAAACTGGGAACAATTATGTGAGCAAGGCTGATGCAGCGGTACAGGATGCCGGTGTCGTGAAAGCGGATAAAAAAATCGGCGAAAATGTGACCGCACTGGGAAAGGGCCTGTATGATGAAACGGCTGCCCGCATCGGCGCTGATGCAGCTCAGGACAAGGTGATTCAGCAGGTCAATGAAAATGCTGCGGCAGGCATCAAGACGCTGACAGAAGCTTATAACAATGAAGTAGCAGCTCGCCAGTCAGCAGATACGAATCTGCAGACCAATATCGACAACGAAGCTGCAGCCCGTAAAGCAGCCGATGGGAAACTGGTGGATGCCGTCAACAGCGGACTGAGCTTGAGCAACGACAATGTTCTGCAAAAGAACACCACTGCCATTGATGACCAGGGCAATGTGACCACCTCCAAGACCGCTGCCAATGAAATGATCCTGAATAAAGATGGGGACAACCAGATTACCCTCAGCGATAAGGGCATCAAAGTAGGCCTGAACAGCACCGTCCAGGACGTCAAGGGATTCTATGCCGGCGGCGATAATGCCGAGGCGGCCAAGGCGCCCTCAACGCGGGCGGCAGCATCAAAGGCGCCAATGGAGCCTTCACTGTGGATGTAAATGGGAATGTTACTTCTACGACAACTATCACCGGCAAGACAGTAACTGACGGTAAGGGTGCTTCCATGACCGACGGAACGGTAACCGGTAAGACACTGACTGATGGGATTGCTACCATCACCAATGGCAACATCAGCACCAGCGGAACGGTAACCGGCGGCACCGTAACTTCTACAGGCAACATCTCTGCATTAGGTGACATTCACGCAGGCGGCGCCATTACAGGGGCCAGCGCTTCTATCCAGAGCGCTCTGACGGCAGGCAGCGCCACCATTACCGGTGACCTGACCGCCGGCGGTGCTATCCAGGGTAAGAGCATCTCTGATGGCACGGCAACCATGCAGAATGGCAACCTTACCGGTGTGAAGAACCTGAGCGCTGAAACCATCACCACCAGCGGCGACTTGACGGTCAACGGCAAGCTGAATGTGGATGAAATCGACCTGACCAAGAATGGTATTGTAGATGACAACAACGTAACGGCCAACACGAAAGTGGCAGCCGGTGAAATCACCTCCTATAAGAAAGCCACCAGCACAAAAGATAGCAGCGAAAAAGAAAGCGCCATCGACTACGATGAAACGGCACTTCCACTTGGGCCCAAGCTACCGTTCCGCTGGTGCTGATGTTGCCATTGGTGATGGTAGCAATCC
>ENA-OQED01000501-OQED01000501.1-human-gut-metagenome-genome-assembly--contig:-NODE-501-length-15336-cov-0.980735_pt1 | contig 15336 bp, 20 predicted proteins | sample MGYA00242790_ERZ504625 | MGnify/ENA primary metagenome ERZ504625 (study PRJEB26092, sample SAMD00036345) | human gut metagenome | host: Homo sapiens | study: EMG produced TPA metagenomics assembly of...
CGCAAGGCCCGTCACGATTATTTTATCCATGAAACGTATGAAGCCGGCATTGCCCTGACGGGGACGGAAGTCAAGTCCCTGCGCCAGGGCAAGGTCAATCTGAAGGACAGCTTCTGCCGCATCGAGAACGGCGAAGTCTTCCTCCTGGGCATGCACATCAGCCCCTATGACCAGGGCAACCGCTTCAACCACGATCCCCTGCGGACGCGCAAGCTCTTGCTCCATAAATATGAAATCATCAAGCTCCTGGGCAAGATCCAGGAAAAAGGCTATACCCTCATCCCCCTCAACCTCTATTTCAAGAAGGGGAAGGTCAAAGTGACCGTCGCCTGGTAACAGGGAAGAAGCTCTACGACAAGCGGCAGGCCCTGGCCGAAAAAGAAGCCAAGCGCGACATCGAACGCCGCATGAAGAGCCGTAACTACTAATCAGGAGGAGAAGTATCTATGAATTCAGAAGATCCTAAAATCCTTTCGGATCACGAACGGGATAGTTTCCGCGGCCAGACCATCGATGAAGATGGGACGGTCCACGACCAGAAGTCCCTCTATGAAGAACGGCTGCGCCAGCAACAGGAAGCGCATCATGGCATCCACATCGTCACGTCCGGCCTTTCGTGGCGTGTCAAACTGGCCCTGGGCTTCATCGTCTTCTGCATCGTCGCCGTCATCATCGGCGCCCTGGGCTTCATCATCATGGCCATGCCCTATCTCTTGGGCATCTTCGTCATCTACTGCATCTACAGCATCGTCAGCTCCCTGTTGCATCGGTGAGTGGGCGTAGGGAGGTTCTATGAAAGAAAATATCGTCATCATCGACGGCAGCAGTCTGCTCTATCGGGCATTTTATGCCATCCCGCATCTGACCGATGCCCAGGGGCACCCGACGAATGCCGTCTATGGTTTTTTGAATATGTTATTGAAATTATACGGAGAACTGGACCCGCAGTACGTCGCCGTCGCCTTCGACAAGAGCAAGCACACCTTCCGCAACGACTTGTTCGACGGCTACAAGGCTACGCGCAAGCCCGCACCGGATGACCTGCGGCCCCAGTTCGCCCTGATCCGCGAAGTCCTGGCCTGCCTGGGTATCTGCGTCCTTGAACAGGAGGGCTACGAAGGGGACGACATCATCGGTACCCTGGCCCGCCGCACGGCAGCCGATGGCTATGCCGTCGCCGTCGTCACCGGCGACCGCGACGCCCTGCAGCTGGTCACGGACGACGTGACGGTCTATCTGACCAAGAAGGGCATCACCAACATGCTGGCTGTCACGCCGGCCGTCATGGAAGCCGAATACGGTTATACGCCGGCCCAGGTCATCGACATGAAGGCCCTCATGGGCGATACGGCCGATAATATCCCCGGCGTTCCCGGCGTCGGCGAAAAGACGGCGCTCAAGCTCATCAGCCAGTTCGGCAGCGTCCACGGCGTCTACGAGCACCTGGACGAAGTGAAGGGCAAGAAGCTGCAGGAAAAACTGGCCGACAACAAGGATAAGGCCGTCTTATCCAAGGACCTGGCCACTATCCGCTGTGACGTGCCCCTCGATTACACCATGGATATGTTCCAGCCCCAGCCGCGTCAGGAAGACGTGGCCCAGCTCTTCCGCAGCCTGGGCTTCCGCAACCTCCTGGAACGCTTTGCCGCCTTCGACCGCTTCTCTCATCTGGCAGACGCTGCGGCACCGGCAGCGGCCGTCCAGGTCATGGACGCACCGGGCGCGGCCAGCCTGAAAGGGGAAGACCGTCGCCGTCGCCGCCCGCTATGATGACAGCCAGCCCATCCCGGCTGTGACGGCCCTGGCCATGGCCGTCGATGACGGCGCCTTCGTCATTCCTGAAAGCGATTACGACGCCTATCTCTCCGTCCTGCCCGAAGCGGCAGCCGTCGTCACCGATGACGGTAAGGACCTGACCAAGGCCGTATCCCGCGTCGCTCCGGACCGCCTGCCCTTGAAGGACATCATCCTGGCAGCCTATCTCCTCGACCCGACGCGGACGTCCTATGGCCTGACGTATATTTCCGAAACCTTCGACGTCAGCCTGGACGATGGCACAGAAGACGACGGACAGAAGCTGGCCTGCGATGCCGCGTTTGCCCTCCAGGTCTGGCCCAAAGCCGCAGCCGAGCTGGACAAGGCCAATCTCATGAAGCTCTACGACACCATCGAAGAACCGCTCATCCACACCCTGGCCGTCATGGAAATGAACGGCTTCACGGTCGCTCCGGACCGCCTCATGGCCATGAAGAGCGAATTGTCCTGCCAGGCCGATGCTCTGGAAGAAGCCATTTATGACGACGCCGGCGAAACATTCAACATCAATTCGCCGAAACAGCTCGGCGTCATCCTCTTCGAGAAATTACAGCTGCCCGTCATCAAGAAGACCAAGACCGGCTATTCGACGGACAGTGCCGTCCTCGATGCCCTGCGGGACAAACACCCTATGATTGACAAAATCCTGCGCTTCCGGGCCTTGAAGAAGCTCATTTCGACGTATCTCGACGGCCTGGAACCGCTCATCGTGCCGGAAACGGGCCGCATCTATACCCATTTTAACCAGATGGTCACGTCGACGGGCCGCCTGAGCAGTTCCGACCCGAATTTGCAGAATATCCCTATCCGGACCGAACAGGGCCGCAAGATCCGCTCCCTCTTCGTCCCCCGGCGAGGGCTATGACTATATCGTTTCCGGCGACTATTCGCAGATTGAATTGCGCCTCCTGGCTCATCTGTCCCAGGACCCGACCATGATTGACGGTTTCCAGAAAGGCCAGGACATCCATCGCCGGACGGCGTCGGAAGTCTTCGGCATCCCCCTGGATGAAGTCACGCCGGAAGAACGGTCCCACGCCAAGGCCGTCAACTTCGGCATCATCTATGGCATCAGCGACTTCGGTCTGGCCCGGAACATTTCCATTTCCCGCCAGAAAGCCAAGGAATATATCGATTCTTATTTTGCCCGCTACAGCACGGTCCACGACTACATGAACGGCCTCATCGCCTCGGCCAGGGAATCGGGCATGGCCGTCACCCATGTTCGGCCGCCGCCGGGCCCTGCCGGAAATCAACAGCAAGAACTTCACGCGCCGGTCCTTTGCCGAACGGACGGCCATGAACACGCCTATCCAGGGCAGTGCGGCCGATATCATCAAACTGGCCATGAACGCTGTTCAGGACGAATTGGAAAAACGCCATTTGAAGAGCCAGCTCCTGGTCCAGGTCCATGACGAACTGGTCCTGGAAGTCCCGGCCGGAGAAAAGGATGAAGTGGAACAGCTCCTCAAGGATACGATGGAACACATCGTCGAACTGTCCGTGCCCCTCGTCGTCGACATCCACAGCGGGACCAACTGGGAAGGAAGCGAAGTAGGTGAGACTATGCCGGAATTACCGGAAGTAGAAACGATACGGGCCTTCCTCGACAAGCACGTCCGGGGTAAGACCATCACGGCCATTGACCTGGATCTGCCCAGGCTCATCAAGAATACGACAGCCGACCGTTTCCAGGCGGCCCTGACCGGCCAGACCCTGGAAGGCGTGAGCCGCCGCGCAAATATTTCTTCGTAGAGCAGGCTGCCGGTCATGCGCATGTGGGCCAGGAAGGACCAGGGGCCGCTGCAGTGGACGAAGAGAGACCCGGCCAGTATGCCGGCCGGGCTATCCATATTACCTTTACCCTCAGCGAAGGGCGGCTCCTCTACCGCGACATCCGCACTTTGGGTTGCCTGTGGCTCGTGCCGTCAGACGGTCCGACAGGCGTCAAAGGCTACGACAGCCTGGGACCGGATGCCATCAGTCCGGACTTTACGACGGACCGGCTCTATGCGTTCCTGAAAGGCTGTCATCGGCCGGTGAAGACGCTGCTCCTGGACCAGACCAAAGTGGCCGGTTTGGGCAACATCTACGTCGACGAAGCCCTGTTCCGGGCGGGCATCCGGCCCATGCGCCACAGCGACAGCGTGACGAAGAAAGAAGCGGCCTGCCTCCATGAAGCCATTGTCGCCGTCCTCCAGGAAGGTTTGGCGCACGGCGGTACGACGATCCGCAACTTCATCAGCGGCAACGGCAAAGAAGGACAGAATCAGGAAAACCTCCGCGTCTACGGCCGCGGCACCCACTACTGCCCGAAGTGTCAATCGTAGGGACCGCCCAAACCTCCCTTCATAGGGGAGGTGGCCCGCAGGGCCGGAGAGGTTAAGCAGGAGCCGTCCCAAAGGAGGAGTACTATGTACGGATTGAGTGTCAGACAGTGGCGGCAGATCTTTGCCATTTTGTCCCGCTATGGCAAGCGGATCGACTGGGTGAAACTCTTCGGGTCGCGAGCCCGCGGCGATTATAAACCCGTTTCCGATGTGGACCTAGCCATTGCTAGTACGGAAAATCTGGTGACGCCGCTGCAGCTCGATTTCGACCAGAGCCAGCTGCCCTTTACTTTTGATCTCATTGATTACCGGCGTCAGCGAACCAGAAATTGAAAGACGCCATCGACAGGGAAGGGAAACTGCTCTGGGCTGTCGACGGCAAAGGAGAATGGATGATGACGAAAGAACAATTACTGCTGAAGTGGGAAGACTACCACAAAGCACTGCACCGTCTGGAAATTGCCCTGACCAAGACTTTGGACGAAGACGACCTCTATCTCGATGCAACCATCCAGCGTTTTGAATTTACCTTTGAACTGGCCTGGAAACTGATGAAAGCCGTCCTGGAATACGAAGGTATCGAAGCGACCAGCCCGCGCAGCAGCATCCGCGAGGCCTGGAAACAACACCTCATCGGCGATGCGGAAAAATGGCTGGACATGCAGGTCAAACGCAACCTCTCTTCCCATACCTATAATGAAGAGACGGCCCAAGACATCTACCGCCACATCAAAGAAGACTACATCGTCCTGCTGCAGGACTTGGACCAGGAAATACGTTCAAGGCTGGATATTTGATATAAAAAGGGCTTGCCGCACGGCGACGGGCCCTTTTTGCATTTCCTAGAACCACGTGCGCACGATGAACCAGGACAGGCCCAGGATGACGAAGGAGCAGGTGACGGCGCTGACCATGGGGCGGACGCCTTCTTTGGCGATGACAGAGAAGTTGACGTTCAGGCCCAGGGCGGCCATGGCCATGCCCAAGATGAGGTAGGCTGCTTTGACCAGCATGGGGACGGCGAATCCGATGGCCGGGATATAGGAGCCGATGGCGCTGGCCGCGATGAAGCGCCCATGAACCAGGGAATGGGGACTTTGAGTTTCTGGTCCGTATCTCCCGATTGGCAGCGCTGGCGCCAGGCTTCGCCGATACCCAGGATGATGGCGACCGGGGCCAGGAGCAGGACGCGCGATAATTTGGTGATGATGGCGCTGTCTGTCCCGACGGGACCGGCACTGCCGCCAGCGGCGACGGCGTGGGCGATTTCATGGAGGCTGAGGCCGGCCATGACGCCGAACTGGGCCGTCTGTAAAGCCCAGGACGGGCTGCAGAAAGACTTCGATGAGCGTAAAGACCGTGCCCAGGATGGCTACGATGGCGACGGCCAGGACGGACTGGCCGGCTTTGGCCTTGAGTGTCCCCGAAACGCCCATGACAGCGGCGGCACCGCAGATGCTGCAGCCACAGGCCGTGAGCAGGGCCAATGTGTGGTCGACGCGAAGGGCACGGGCGACGGCATAATTGAGGGGAATCATGATGGCCACGACGAAAACGGCGGCGATGAGGCTCTTCATACCGGCGCTGACCAGGATGATGAGGTTTAGCTTGAAACCCAGGAAGATGATGCCGGCCCGGAGAAATTTATTGGCAATGAAGCCCGTGCTTTCCCGGGCCGCCAGCGTGATCGGACGGCAGACCTGGATAGCCATACCCAGCAGCAGGGCCAGGACCAGGTGACCGATGAGGGAAAAGCCCGGCAGGGAAGCCAGCGATTGGCCGGCCAGGGAACAGGCCAGGGTCAGGACGACGCCGAGCAGGGCGTGGCGCCAGTCGATTATAGTGGATAATTGCATGATGATGTCACTCCTATACTGATATTTGAGATGATTCCAGTATAGTCTGTCCCTTTTCATAAGTAAAATACTAGGATATGATATAAATCATAAGTATTTACCTATGAATTAAGGGGGACAACTTTATGACGTTGCGCCATTTCCGCATTTTCCTGGCAGTCTGCGAAACCTTGAATATGACCCAGGCTGCCCGGCAGCTCCATATCAGCCAGCCGTCGGTCACTCAGGCCATCCATGAAATGGAAAATCATTACGGCCTGATGTTATTCGAACGCCTGGGGCGTCATATTTACTTGACCGCTGCCGGCGAGAACTTGAAACAGTATGCCTATCAGATCCTGTCGCTCTGCCAGCAGGCCGAAGACAGCATGACGGCCATGCAGCATCAGCTGCCGATCCGCCTGGGCGTCAGCATCACCATTGGCGACATCTTCCTGGTCGAACTCCTGACGCATTGCCGTCAGATACATCCTGAATGGGACATCCTGTCGGCTATCCACAATACGGAGGAACTGGAACAGCTCCTGATGGAAGATAAACTGGATCTGGCCCTCGTCGAGGACGGGTCCAGTCGCCATACCTCGTATCCCGTCCCATCATTACGGACTATCTGACCCTCATCGCTTCGCCGGACAGCGAATGGAGCCGCAAGACGATTACAACGCCACAGGACCTGATGGTATGCCCGTCTTCGTCCGCGAACAGGGAAGCGGCACGCGGGACCTCTTTGAGCGCGTCCTGGAAGACCACCACCTGATCTGCCGCATCATTGGCGTCTACAATAACTCCGAAGCCATCAAGAAAGCCGTCATGGCCAACTTAGGCGTATCCGTCCTGTCCCGCCGCCTGGTTCAAAACGAAATCGAAACGGGCCGCCTCGTCGAACTCCCCTTGCCAGGTATTGAATTCAAGCGCCATTTCCGCCTGGTACATCACAAAAACAAATACCTGACCCAGCCCATGCAGGACCTCATATCCATCTGCTGCCACAGTGATGAATGGCTGTGATGGAACCTAAAAATGACCGCCATCTGTCTGCCGACGGAGCGGTCATTTTTGATTGAGTTATTTCTTTTCCTTCGTGCTTTCGCCGACGATGTAGGGCGGGCGGCCTTTGCTTTCGTTATAGATGCGGCCGACGTATTCGCCGAGGATGCCCATGAAGGTGAACTGGACGCCGCCGATGAAGAGGATGAGGGAAATGAGGGACGGATAGCCTGGGACGTCTTCGCCGAAGAGCAGTGTGCGCAGGACGATGAAGACGAGATAGATGGCGGCGACGATGGCCAGGAAACAGCCGGTAAAGGCGGCGATGCGCAAAGGCGCCGTCGTAAAGCTGGTAATGCCGTCGATGGCCAGGTTGAAGAGCTTCCAGTAGTTCCACTTGGTCTTGCCCGCAGCCCGGGGCGGCCGGTCAAAGAGGATTTCTTTCTTCTCGAAGCCAATCCAGCTGAACAGGCCCTTGGTATAGCGCTGACATTCGCGCAGGCTGCGCAGGGCCTTGACGCAGCGCCTGTCGAGCAGGCGGAAGTCGCCGACGTCTTCCTGGACCGGGACGGGGGACAATTTCTTGAGCAGGCGGTAATAGACGTGGCTCGACCACTTCTTGAAGAACGTTTCCCCTTCGCGGCGCCGGCGGCGGGCCGATACATCGCGGTAGCCTTTTTCCCACCAGGCTATCATGTCCGGCAGGAGTTCCGGCGGGTCCTGGAGGTCAGCGTCCATGATGACCAGGGCGTCGCCTTCGGCGTAGTCCATGCCGGCCAGCATGGCTGCTTCCTTGCCGAAGTTGCGCGACAGGGATACGTAGGCCACGCGCTTATCTTTTTCGTGGAGCTGGCGCAGGATGGGCAGGGTCTGGTCGCGGCTGCCGTCGTTAACGAAGATGAAGGTAAAGGCGTAGTCCGGCAGGGCGTCGATGACGGCGCACGTCCGCTGGTAGAACTGGGGCAGGACGGCTTCTTCGTTGTAACAGGGGACGAGGATGTCGATTTGCTTCATTGCTTATCGCCTCCTGTCGCCGCCTGGTTCAGGAGAACTGTATAGTCTTCGACGTCGAGGCGTTGCGCCGGTTCCGTACCCAGGACGCGCAGGGCTTCGTTGCGGTATTTCGGCTGGACGACGACGATAGCCGGCTGGTCGCTGTTCCAGAGGTCATACAAGTCCTGGCTGCCGTAGTACATGTTCGTCCGGTCCGTATGATGGATGCCGAATTCCAGCTCGCCCATGAAGTTACCGGCAGCGATGGGACGATCCAGGTAGTAGACCAGGCCTGGCATGAACGAGCCATACATGATGATCGGCGTGCTGTCCGGGACGTTCAGGGACCGGATGTCCTGGCTGACTGTATAGGCCGTCTGATGGTCGTGAATCTGGCCCTGGACCTGATGGGCGCCGAGGCCGAAGCCATAGGCCGTGACGCTGAGGATAACCAGGACCGAGAGGAAGTCCTTCTTGCGATGCCAGACCCAGGCCGTTGCCAGGGTGCCGACGAAGAGCGAGGCGATGAGCAGGCCGCCGTGGGTCAGGAAGTCGGCGACGGTCAGGAAATCGGTGTGCATGAGGTAGGCGATGCCCGCTGCCGTAAACAGCAGGCAGATGATGGCGTTGATGAGAAAACTGTGGCCGAGCCAGCGACCTTCCTGACGGCACCGTTCGATAGACGCGGCCAGGAGGATCGACAAGGGCAGCCAGCAGGGCAGGATGTACGTCGCAGTTTCGAGTCGGAAATACTGTAGAAGACGTAAATCAGGCCGGCCCAGAGGGCGAGCAGCAGCAGGTCCTGCTTATGCCGCAGGGAACCGGGCTTGCGGAAAATCCCGTCTTTGCTGAAGAACGTCGCTATAAAGCCCGTCCAGGGCATGAGGCCGGCGATGAGGACCGGGACGAAGTAGTACCAGGGATGGAAGCGTTCGTGCATTTTGGTGGCGAAGCGCAGGAAGTGTTCGCGGATGAAGAAGAAATAGAAGAAGTCCGGATTCTTCTGGCAGACCAGGTAGTACCAGGGCACGGCGATGACCAGGAAGAGGATGATGCCCGGCAGGTAGAAGAGTTTGAGGAAGAGGCGCGGCCGCTTGCTCAGCAGGGCATACCAGAAGAGGATGCCAAAGGGGAAGACGATGGCGATGAGGCCTTTCGTGAGCATGCCGAAACCCATGGCAGCGTAGAAGACGAGCAGGTATTTCTTGTTTTCCGTCCGTTCAAAGACATAGAACGAGACCAGGCAGGCATCGATGAAAAAGGTCAGGGCCATGTCCATGACGCCGATAGAGGCGACGATGAGCTGCAGGGCCGACGTAGCCACGATGACGGCAGCCAGGAGCCCTGTACGCCAGTTGTACATGGTCTTGGCCAGCCAGAAGGCCAGGAAGACGTTACCAAGCCCGTCAGGGCCGACAGGATGCGGCCCGTGAATTCACGGATGCCAAAGAGCTCCATGGACAGGGCCGTGATCCAGTATTGGAAAATAGGCTTCTCGAAATAGGGCATGTAATCGAAGTGGGGCGTGATGTAGTCGCCGGACAGTACCATTTCCATGGCGACCCGGTGATAGCGCCCTTCGTCGAGGTCGATGAGATGATACGACCCGATGTGGGCCAGGTACAAAAAGGCCGCAGCGGCGATGAAGAGGCCCATCAGAAAGCGCCGGTGGCGGCGAAGTGCGTCAGTCATAAAATACCTCCTATATATGTGCGTTACTATATAGTATACAGGAAGATTATAAATAAATCATAAAAGAAATGACAATTTCCTGTGTTTCCATATTTCTGTGACATATGTCATTTTTACCTTAATGCGTCAGGGACAGGCGCGGCCGTCTGGGTTTACGATGAGCAGGACGCCGCCCAGGACCAGGAGAATGCCCAGGGCTGTATGCCAGGTGAAGGCTTCGCCCAGGACGAGGATACCGCTGACGACGCCGACGACGGGGACGACCAGGATGGCGACGCCGGCCTTGCCGGCTTCCATGTGGGCGAGGATATAATTCCATAAGAAGAAGCCGACAGCTGCAGCCAGGATGCCGTTATAGAGCAGACAGGCGGCAGCTGTTGTTGTCCAGTGGATGGAAGGCTGTGGGACAATCAGGGCGACGATGAAGAGCAGGAGCGAGCCGACGACCATCTGCCAGGCCGAGTACTGCAGGGGCGGACTGTCCTGGAGGTGCCGTTTCAGGATGATGCCCGATGCGGCCCAGGCGGCGGCCCCGGCGAGGACGATGGAGACGGCTGTCATATTGCCAAGGTCATGGATGTCCATGAGGACGAAGAGGCCGGCGATGCAGATGGCTATGCCGGCTATTTTCCGGAGTGTCAGCCTTTCTTTGAGGAAGAGCTGGGCCAGGATGGCCATCCACACGGGCATGGTGTAGTTCAACACGGAGACGACGCCGGCTGTCAGCGAATACATGCCGATCTGCATGCAGACATTGTTGACGGAAATCTGCAAGATGCCCGTAGCGGCGATCCACTTCCAGTACTTCCGTTCCGGGACGGGAATACGGCGCCAGGCACAGACCGAGAGCATGACGGCGGCGCCGATGAGGAAGCGGAAGGCCACGAACAGGACGGGCGGGAAATAAGCATTGGCCGTCTTCATGACGACCCAGTTGAAACCCCAGATGGCATATAATAGAAATAGAGCGCGCATCATAGGAAAACACCTTCTTTTTTTAGAAATTGATTAGCAACCTTATTTTATCGGACGGGAGAGGAGAAATCAAGGCAGCGGCCCGTCCGGCAGGGCATGGACAGACAGGCCGGGAACGGCTATAATGGAAGAAAAGATTTACAGGAGGAGCGATTCTTATGTTACATATTGGCCTGACCGGCGGCATTGCCTCCGGCAAAAGCACTGTCGTCACCATGCTGCGTGAATTGGGGGCAGGTATCGTCGACTGCGACGTCATCGCCCACGACGTCGTCGAACCCGGTTCGGAAGGACTTGCGGCGGTCGCTGCGGCTTTTGGGCCGAAGACGCTCTTAGCCGACGGATCCATGGACCGGGCCTACATCGGCAGCGTCGTCTTTGGCGATAAGGCGAAGAAAGCGCAGCTCGAAGCCATTTTATTCCCCCTCATCCATGCTGGCATCGACGGGGAAATCAAAAAAATCGAAAGAAAATAAAAAAAATCCTGTCATTTTCCTTGACATGCCCCTGCTTTATGAGGTAAAATACGATTCGTACGTTGACGAAACGTGGCTGGTGTACGTCGATCCGGTAACGCAGCTTACGCGGCTGATGAAGCGGAACGGCTATTCCGAAAGTGAAGCACTGGCACGGATTCATGCACAGCTTCCTATCGACGACAAACGGTCTTTGGCACAGGTCATCATCGACAATACCGGCTCTCCGGAAGAGACGCAGAAACAGGTATTCGTCGCATGGCAGGCCTTGATGGACCGCATCAAAGGGTAGGGAGAAGACGTTGAGAAAAAGAGCAAGCACCAAAGGGAAAATCATCATAGCGGCATTATTGATATGTCTGTCCGCATCGTACTTTTATTCTTGGAAAGATGATGTCATGCGGAAGTTCGTATACCCCCTCCAGTATGATTACCTGGTTCGGCAGTATGCCTACGAAGACAAAGTCGACCCCGCCCTGGTGGCGTCCGTCATCTTAGTGGAAAGCAAGTTTGACGAACGAGCTGCTTCCCAGCCCGGTGCCCATGGCCTCATGCAGGTCATGCCCGACACGGCACAATGGATTGCCGATGAGATGGGGATGACCGACTACACGCCTGAAAAACTCAATGACGTCCGTACAAACATCAGGTTGGGAACCTGGTATCTGGCCTACTTATTGAAGGAATACGACGGGAATCAAGTACTGGCCTTGGCTGCATATAATGCCGGCCGGGGACATGTCGACTCGTGGATCCAGAAATATGGCTGGACGAAAAATTTTCAAGAAATTGAAAAAATCCCCTTTTCAGAAACGCGAGAATATGTTAGAATAGTCTTGCTGAACGAAAAGCATTACAAACAGCTTTACGATTTCTGAGTTATGCGGTTGTGGCGGAATGGCAGACGCGCTGTCTTCAGGCGGCAGTGATCTTCGATCGTGCGGGTTCAACTCCCGCCAACCGCACCATTTTTACTATGGATGCTACATTGATTGAAACACTCAAACAATGGAATATCACAACTGTTCTCCCACTTTCAGTGGGAGATTTTCAGTTATTGGAAGAATATCGCATGATCGAGAAAGACGGCAAGCCCGTCGAGTACCGCTTGTTCACCTATGAGAATCACGTCAACGGCTGGACCGTGCGGGCCATCTTGAACCCCGAATCGGAAGAATTCTCTATCCGGACGGATATCGGCATGCTGGAATTCGCCCTCATCGAATTCATCACCGATTCCTTCGACCTCTTCCGGTCCATGGTCGAAGAGCGCCTGGCCCGTATCATCCACGACGATTACGTCGAACGGAGCCGTAATTTCAGCGTCATCCTCAAGAACAAGGGCGTCCCTGACGTCGCATGGGATGAGTTCCTGCCCGACAGTTATCAGGGTTTCCGGCGCCTGGTCAAGCCCAACGATGCCGTGCGCATCATCAACGGGTCCTACATGATCCTGGCTTATTACGACGCAGCCACGCGCAGCGGCCTGTCCCTGATGTACAACGTCCTGCGCGACGATTTCTTTGCCGAACGGCGGGTGCAGAACTTCCCGAACCTGGTCCACGACTTCGATACGTCGTCTTTGAAGGAGCTGGAGAAAGCCTTGCGGAAACGCCTCCTGCCCGTCCTCGACGAAATCGCGGCTGACCGGGATAAATCGTTGTCAGAATGAGCAGACAGTGGTATACTAAAAGTAATTTAGATGTTTAGATGCGAAGAGTGGGTGAAAGCCCACTCTTAACTTTTACCTGTAGGAAATTTTGAAGATAAGCTGGTGAATACGATGAGACGTGAACACATTGAAGATTTGATTGCCAAGGAAGTAGAACAGATTATCGAAGGGACTGACCTGGAACTGGTCGACGTCGAATACGTGCGCGAACGGAACTGGTACCTGCGCGTATTCATTGATAAGGAAGGTGGTGTCGACCTGGAAGACTGCCAGGCCGTCAGCGAGAAGCTGAGCAAGGTCCTCGACGAAAAGGACCCGATCAGCGACAACTATCTCCTGGAAGTATCGTCGCCGGGACTGGACCGCATCCTCAAGAAGGACAAGGACTTCGTCCGCTACGCCGGCCGGTCCGTAGACATCCATTTCTTTAAGGCCCGCGACGGCGTCAAGGACCTGACGGCAGATCTCGTCGAAAAGACAGCTGACGGGCATCTCATCGTCCAGGTCGATGGCCGTGAAGATAAGATTGACATGAAAGAAATATCGCAAGTCCGTTTGCATATTGATTTTTAGTGGAGGTTATTAACGTGAATAAAGAATTGCTCAATGCTATTGCTTACTTATCCAAAGAGAAAGGCGTATCTCCGGATGTCATCTGTGACTCCCTGGAAGCCGTCCTGATCACGGCTTACAAGAAGGAACCCGATGCCAATCCGACGGCGGAAGTCGAACTGAACCGCTCGACGGGCGACTATGCCATCAAGGCTGCCAAGACCGTCGTCGACGAAGTCGAAGACCCGCATACGGAAATCTCTTTCGATAAGGCCCGCCTCATTGATGTCAATTACGAAGTCGGCGACGTCGTCAACGTCGATGTCACGCCGGACAATTTCGGCCGCATTGCCGCCCAGGCTGCCAAACAGGTCATGATCCAGCGCCTGCGCGAAGCGGAACGCAACATCGTCTATGATGAATTCTCGGACCGCACGGACGACATCATCACGGGCATCATCCAGCGCATCGAGAACCGCAACGTCTACGTCGACCTGGGCAAGGCTGAAGCCATCCTGCCGGCATCGGAACAGATCCCGTCGGAAACGTACAGCGTCGGCCAGCGCATCAAGTGCTATGTCGTCGAAGTCCGCAAGACGACGAAAGGCGCCCAGATCCTCGTATCCCGGACCCATCCGGGCCTCTTAAAGCGCCTCTTTGAACTGGAAGTACCGGAAATCTACGAAGGCGTCGTCGAACTGAAATCCGTCGCCCGCGAACCGGGCCGCCGTTCTAAGATCGCCGTCTATTCCCGCGATGCCAACGTCGATTCCGTCGGTGCCTGCGTCGGCCCGAAAGGCTCGCGCGTCCAGAACATCGTCTCGGAATTGCAGAATGAAAAGATCGACATCGTCAAATGGGACGAAGACCCGGCGGTCTACATCGCCAACGCCCTCAGCCCGGCTCAGGTCATTTCGGTCACGGTCGATGAAGACGAAAAATCGTCGAGCGTCGTCGTACCGGATTACCAGCTGTCCCTGGCCATCGGCAAGGCCGGCCAGAATGCCCGCCTGGCTGCGAAACTGACCAACTGGAAGATCGACATCAAGAGCGAAAGCCAGGCTGCCGAACTGGCTGCCCAGGCAGAAGCTCCGCAGGACAGTGAACCGGCCGATGACATCGACATCCTCAGCGACCTGGCCATGCCGGCAGCTGACGAAGGTGCAGCCGATACGGAAGGAGAATAAGCCATGAAGACCCGAAAGACTCCCATGCGCGTCTGTGCCGGCTGTCAGGAACAGAAGAGCAAGAAGAAAATGCTCCGCGTCGTCCGCACGCCGGAAGGCGCTGTCGAGATCGACAAGACCGGCAAGAAGTCCGGCCGCGGCGTCTATCTCTGCCCGAACAGCGAATGCCTGGAAAAAGCTTACAAAGAACATCGCCTGGAACGGTCCCTGAAGACCAAAGTGTCCAGCGAAATCTATGAACAGCTGAGAAAGGAACTGCTGTGAGCGACAAGGTCCTGAATCTCCTCGGCCTTGCCTGCCGGGCTGGCAAGACCGTCTGCGGTGATGGAGCCGCACAGAAAACATTGAAGCGCCGGCGCGTCCCGCTCTTATTCCTGGCCTCCGACGGCGGCAGCGATAACGTCGAAAAGTATCGCCGCCTGGCGGAGCGGAAAGGGATCACCGTCGTTGATACATATACGAAAGATGAATTAGGCAGTGCCGTCGGCAAGCCAGAGCGTCATCATCCTCATCGATGACAAGGGGTTTGCCGGGGCCATAGAGAAAGTGAAGCGTGATGAATAGAAGGGGGTAACTAGATGACGAAACGAGTATACGAAGCCGCAAAAGAATACGGCGTTCCCGCAAAGACAGTAATCAAGACGCTGGAAGATCATCACATCAAAGCCGGTAATTTCACCGGTATTGACGCCAATATGAAGTCCATCCTCGATGCATCCTTCAAGAAGGGTGCCAAAGGGGAAGCACAGCGTGGACATAAACAGGAAAATAAACAGACAGGGGAAGGAACTAGCCGAAAAG